>Ga0172370_10000575_pt1 | contig 57224 bp, 54 predicted proteins | sample LakKiv5m_FD_114538 | JGI IMG/M metagenome (GOLD analysis project Ga0172370, IMG submission 114538) | Freshwater microbial communities from Kabuno Bay, South-Kivu, Congo - kab_022012_11.5m | ecosystem: Environmental > Aquatic > Freshwater > Lake | place: Democratic Republic of the Congo...
GAAAATTTGTTCTAATTTTACACAAGCTTATCAGTCTCGGAGCAAAAAATGAAAGCGGATCGTAAGACCACGAAACCGATCAGTCGGGGGAAATCGAAAACCCAGGAAGTCCCTCCAACACATAAAGCAGTCACACCCAAGCCTCATGAAAAAAAGACCGAGAGCAAGCAGGCGGAAACTGCTTTACACAGCGCCGAGGAAAACTACCGGTCTATTTTCGAGCAGGCGCCGGTAGGAATTTTTCAATCCACGCCGCAGGGACGCTTTCGCAATGTCAACTCGGCCATGGCGCAAATCTATGGATACGATTCGCCTGAACAAATGATCACGGAAATTACCAGTATCGGTGACCAGGTTTATGTAAACTCTTCCACGCGGCAGGAATTCCAACGCATTTTAGCTGAGCGCGGGGAAATCCATAATTCCCTTGATGAGAATTACCGCAAAGATGGCAGTCGCATTTGGACGCAAACCACAGCCCGCGCCATTAAAGATAAAGACGGAAATGTTCTTTTCTATGAGGGCTTCATCATCGACGTGACTGAGCGCCTCCAGGAGCTGCAGCAACTCCACGAGAGCGAAGAGCGTTTCCGCGCGCTGATCGAGAACGCTTCTGACATGATCCTGACCATCACCGCGGACGGGAACCTGAACTACGTCAGCCCCGCCGCCCTGCGCATTACCGGATACCAGGCTGACGAAGTCATTGGCAGAAATATCGTCGAATTCATTCATGCAGACGACCTGCCGCTTGCTCTGCAAGCCCTTGCCAGCCGCTCCAAAATTTCGGGCTTGGCGCCCGATCCAATCGAACTTCGTTTCCACCACAAAGATGGGGTGTGGCGGATCGTGGAAATATTAGGGAATAACCTGCTTGAATACCCGGCGGTGAAGGGGATTGTGTTGAATGTGAGGGATATCACCGATCGCAAACAGGCGGAAGCTGCTGTGCGCGAAAGCGAGGACCGCTATCGCGATCTGGTGGAGAACAGCCAAGACCTACTCTGCACCCACGACTTGAATGGGCAAATCCTTTCTGCCAACCCTCGTGCGGAAAAAATGTTGGGGTACGAGCACACCGCATTGCTCCAAATGAACTTCCGCGATATTCTCGCGCCGGAAGCACTGCCCGGACTTACGGCGTATCTTCGCCGGATAACAAAGCGCGGCGCTGACCAAGGACAGATGATTGTTCAAACCAAAACGGGCGAGCGGCGAATTTGGGAATATAACAATACCCTGCGCACCGAGGGCGTTTCTACTCCAATCGTGCGCGGTATGGCGCGCGACATCACCGAGCGCAAGCGCGCGGAAGACGCGCTGCGGGAAAATGAAAAAACCTTTCGCTCTTTGTTCGAGAATATGTTGAACGGCTTTGCGTATTGCCAGATGCTTTTTGAGCAGGAGCGCCCATCCGACTTTATCTACCTGGAAGTGAATAAGGCTTTTGAAACGCTGACCGGGTTAAAGAATGTCGTCGGCAAAAAAGTATCGGAAGTCATCCCGGGCATACGCGAGTCGGATTCAGAATTGATCGCAACTTACGGGCGGGTGGCGCTTACTGGTATCGCCGAGACCTTCGAAACTTATGTGGAAGCCCTGAGAATGTGGTTGTCGATATCGGTGTACAGCCCCAAGAAAGATTACTTTGTGGCTGTATTTGATGTGATTACCGAACGCAAGCAGGCCGAAGAAGCCCTGCATCAGGCCGAGATACACTTTCGCGCGCTTGTCGAGCAGACCCCAGCGGTCATTTACACCGTTGACTCGCGTCAACCTGATTTTTTTGTCTATATCAGCCAACAAATCGAAGCACTTTCGGGTTACTCGCCGCAGGCCTGGATAGCAGATGCCCAACTCTGGAACAACCTTATCCACACCGAAGACCGGGAGCGCGTCCTGGCCGAGGAAATCCGCACCAATGAAACTGGCGAACCATTCAACATCGAATATCGCCTTATACATCGGGATGGTCATTTGATGTGGGTTCATGAGGAGGCGCGGCAGTTGCATGACGCCTCGGGCCAGCCCACCGTCTGGCAGGGTTTCATGCTCGATATCACCGAACGCAAACTGGCTGAAGAGAAGATACGGCAATCAGAAAAACGTTATCACTCCCTTTTCGAGCAGACACATGATGCGGTCTTTATTATGGATTTCATGGGGAATCATGTCTCGGTCAATCAACGCGCCGCGGATATGCTCGGTTATACGTTGGCTGAAATCCAGAAACTCACTTTTAGAGATATATCTGCTGAAATCACGCAAAGTGAAAATATCCTGAAGCGGTTGGTGGCTGGCGAACAAATCCCACCTTACGAGCGTCTTTTCCGAAAAAAGAACGGCCAAAGCTTTCCGGTGGAAATCAATGTGGAGTTGGTACGGGATTCCAATGGTAATCCCAAGTATATCCAGAGCGTTGTGCGTGACATCACCGAGCGCAGGCAGGCGGAGGAAGAGATCGTACGCCGCGCAAACGAATTTGCCGCATTGTACGATACCGCGCGCGATCTTGCGGAACATCGAGATCTGCCGACACTGCTCCAGACAATCGTGGATCGCGCGGCAACCCTCCTCGCCGCGCCGGGCGGCGGAATGTATCTCTACGACAAAACGCGCGGCGATTTGCACATCGCAGTGTCCAAAGGCACCTTGTTACCTATCGGCGCGCGCGTTCAACCCGGCGAAGGAATGGCGGGACGTGTGGCGCAAACGCAGAAGCCACTGATCGTAAACAACTATCGGACGTGGGAGGGTCGTTCGCCTCAGTACGAGGGTAAACCCATCGCCGCGACGATTGAAGTGCCGATGATTGTGGGCGGTGAGTTGCTCGGCGTGCTAGTGGTCTTTGAGATTGACGAAGTCGCGCGTATGTTCACCGACGTGGACGCGCGGCTGTTGAGTCTTTTCGCGGGTCAAGCTGCCGGCGCGGTCCACAATGCGCGCCTGCTCGAAGAGACCGTGCGCCAACTGGATCGCTTGGAGGCGCTGCACGGCATTGATCTCGCCATCAGCGCGAGCATGGATTTGCCCGTAACACTCAATATCCTTTTGAAGCATGTCACTACCCAGCTGAAAATGGACGCTGCTGACGTGCTCCTGTTCAACCCGCACTCGCAAATGCTGGAATACGCAGCTGGATGTGGTTTTCGAGGCCGGGCTGTCGAGCGCACTCGCTTTCGGATAGGGGAGGGCCAGGCCGGTCTGGCCGCGCTGGAGCAACGCATGATTCAACACCCGGATTTCGCCGCGAGCGGGATCGTCTTCGCACAAGCTGAACTTCTGGCGGCGGAAAACGTAGCCGCCTACTTTGTTGTGCCTCTCATCGCAAAAGGTAAAGTCAAGGGTGTGTTGGAGGTCTTTCACCGTGCCATTTTCCACCCGGAGTCCGACTGGATCAGCTTTCTGGAAACGCTGGCCGGGCAAGCGGCAATTGCCATCGAGAGCGCGCAACTCTTTGAAAACTTGCTACGCTCCAACACGGATCTGTTAAACGCGTACGACAAAACCATCGAGGGCTGGTCGCACGCGCTCGACCTGCGTGACGAGGAAACTGAGGGACACTCCCAACGTGTGACGGCGGAGACCTTGAAACTCGCCCGCGCATCCGGCATGACCGAAGCAGAATTGGTACACGTGCGGCACGGCGCACTCCTGCATGACATCGGCAAGATGGGCGTACCAGACCACATTCTTCTCAAGCCTGGTAAACTAACGGACGAAGAATGGGTTGCCATGCGTAAGCACCCACAATTGGCTTATGAACTCCTTTCACCGATCGCGTATCTGCGAGATGCGCTTGACATCCCATATTGTCACCACGAAAAATGGGACGGCACAGGTTACCCGCGCGGTCTGAAAGGCGAGCAAATTCCACTGGCGGCGCGTCTCTTTGCAATTGTAGACGTATGGGATGCCCTGCGCTCTGACCGTCCCTATCGTCAAGGCTGGCCGAAGGAGAAAGTAATCAAATATATCAAATCGCTTTCTGGAACACATTTTGACCCCGCGGTGGTGGCTGTGTTTTTGGAAGCCATGGCCGCTGCCCCGAAGAAAAAGAAAACCTAGATTCAAGTAGTAACCTTACACAGTGTCATTCCAAGTAAACCCACAGCGAAGAAAAAGTCGTTGTTCCAAGCGGAAGAATTTCATCAGCAAGGCGACATGAATGTCGCACAACAACCAATCTTGTTCCCTAGTGGTGAAGCGAAGAATCTCTGCGACTATTTAATTTCTGAATTTGGGATAGTTATTTTGAAAACTCTTTGATCACGCGCACCATATGTTTGGCGTGTTGCAAATACAGATCCAGGCGGATGTTTTCGTTGGGGGCGTGCGCATTCGTGTCAGGGTAGCCGAGACCCATCGTCACAACCGGCAGGCCCAGGTCATGTACGAACGGGTAATTGGGTCCCGATCCGCCGACCATTGGCACAATTTCCATTTTTGCATCATACACATCTTCGGCAGTATCCACCACCATTTTTACAAAAGGATCATCGGGGTCTGTGCGCGCGGCGGGTTCGCCTCCCAGAAAGTCGATCTTCACGTCGCTGAAGCCTTCGGCGTCGAGATGAGCGCGAAGCTTTTTAAGGATATCCGGCGGCTTTTGATCCGGCACGAGGCGAAAATCCACCTTGGCTGAGGCAAATGCAGGCTGCACAGTTTTCGAGCCGGGACCCTAATAGCCGCTGGTGAGACCGCAGATGGTGCAGGTCGGTACGAAGACCTCTTCCATTTTCAGGTCGGTGCCGCCCTTCAAGCCTTTGATAAATTCCTTTGCGCCGTAACGCGTTTTGTATTCATCGGCCACATCTGGAAGCGCATCCATTAACTCGCGGTCGCGGTCGGACGGGGAGACCACATCCTCATAGAAGCCGGGGATGCGGATGCGCTCATCGACTCCCTTCAAGCTGTTCAGTGCCCAGGTAAGTCTCCAAGCCGCGTTGGGCAGGATACTGCCGCCCAATCCCGAATGGACATCCGTGCTGAGCGCGGTGACTGATAATTCAACATAGCAAATGCCGCGCAGCCCCAGATATTGCATGGGTTTATCGCGATGATCCACACCGCCGAATTCCCAAATGCAGGCATCGGCTTTCAGCTTTTCAAGATTCTTTGAAATGAAATCATGCAAGTGAAGGCTGGCTGTTTCCTCTTCGCCTTCGACGATGAATTTGATATTGCATGGCAGCTCGCCCTCATCTTCAAGGATGGCGTCAATGGCAAACAGACGCGAAGTAAGATGACTCTTGTCATCGCTGACGCCGCGTCCGTACATTTTGCCGTCGCGGATTTGCGGTTCAAAAGGGGGGCTTTCCCATAATTCCAATGGCTCCGGCGGCTGGACGTCATAATGATTGTAGATCAACAAGGTCTTATCGCTTTTCCCCTTTCGTTCGGCAAATACAACCGGTGCGCCGTCGGTCGCCATGACTTCTGCCTTGAAGCCGCGTTTCTCCAGCATCTCTTTAACTAATATTGCGCATTCTTTTAATCCCAAATTTTGTGCGCTAATGCTGGGTTGAGCCACATAGCGTTTGAGTTCCTCAAGATTATTATCCAGATTTTTGTCCATATACAAATCCAATTTGTTGTAACTGTTCATTGTTTCTCCTTAATTAGTGTAGGCCGCGTTTCAAACGCGGCCTACACTAATTGGGTTCAATTAAAGAAGCTTGCGATCCAGTCAATCGAATATGCGCCTGCAAATGCGAACATCGCCATTTTGATGATTTGCCCGATCCAGCAAAAGAGCAGGAAGCGCCAAAGTTTCATTTTCGCCATGCCTGCCGCAATCCCCGCGATATCAAAAAATGGATTGGGGATGGCGGATAACACCAAAATTGTCCAGCTTCCATATTTCTCGATCCACGGACTGATCTTGTTGTATACATCTGTCCTTCCTACAACCGCCTGTCCGCTGAAACCTGCCAGATAGCCGGAGAGTTCGCCGAGTGCACCGCCTGTCCCTGCGGCGAGTGCCACTCCGATGGGATTGAAGATGCTTCCCATTGTAAATACAACCGCCATGCCGGGCGCAGGCAAAAAGACAGTCGCATTTGCCATTAGAGCGATCAGGAAAATGCCGGGATATCCATATTCAGCAAAATCCTCCACGCGGTCGCGGATACTGTAAATGTAAACAGTGATTCCGATGACAGCGAGAATCGCGGCAATACGCAGGATAGTTAGGCCATTGGTTGAAGTCTTTATTCCTTTTTTAATTTTCAGGCCTTCCACTTTTCAACCTTTGGGACTTAACTTTCTTCGATGGTGAGACGGATGATCTTTACTGCCGGTGCATTCACGTTGCCTGGGTCACGCTCTGGGATGGACATTAGAACGTCTTCGCCTTCCGAAACCTGACCAAAAACGGAGTGGCGGTTATCCAGGTGGGGGGTGGGTCCATGTGTGATGAAGAACTGCGAGCCGTTCGTGCCTGGTCCTGCATTTGCCATGGAAAGGATTCCACGCTTATCATGCTTTAGGCTGGGATGAAATTCATCCTGAAAACGATAGCCGGGGCCGCCGCGACCGGTACCGGTTGGGTCGCCGCCTTGTACCATAAAGTTTCCGATCACACGATGAAAAATAATGCCGTCATAAAACCCCTCACGTGCGAGAAATACAAAGCTGTTGACAGTTATCGGGGTCTTGTCCGCAAACAATTCAATCACCATGCTGCCGTTATCAGTTTCCATGTGCGCCTTGTATTTCTTTTTCGGGTCGATCTGCATTGCGGGTGGTGTACTCCATTGTTTTGCCATTATTCTCTCCTTGATTTATTGGTGGTCGAGCAGGCGGGTCTTGATTCGCATTGTGTGTATTGCGACCATCGCCGCGCTGAGGCTTTATTTGAGCAGTGTTTCTATTCTTGCAACAACCATATCCAGGGCGGCGATGTTATGTCCGCCTTCGGGAATGATCACATCCGCATAGCGCTTGGATGGTTCCACAAACTCCAGGTGCATGGGTCTTACAGATGATTGATATTGTTTGATGACTGATTCTGTTGAACGGCCTCTTTCAGTAATGTCGCGCTGCAAACGGCGGATGAAGCGAATGTCTGCATCGGTATCGACAAAAATCTTTACGTCAAATAATTTCCGTAATTCGGGTTCGGTGAAGATCAAAATCCCTTCCACTAAAATGACATTTCTTGGCGTCACTGTAAAAGTTTTGCCGGTACGGCTGTCAGTGGAGAAATTGTAGATCGGGACCTCCACAGATTCAAAGTTCCGCAATGAAACGACATGCTGTATCAACAACTCGGTTTCCAGGGAATGTGGATGGTCAAAATTAACACCCGTGCGCAAGGCGGGCGGCAGCCCAGTTAGATCCTTGTAATATGAATCATGTTGAAGATATGCAATGCGATCCGCACCGACCCGATTCAAAATCTCCTGTGCAACTGTTGTCTTTCCTGACCCAGATCCGCCTGCAATACCAATCACCAATGGGATGTTATGGCTCATGTTTTCGATTATAGCAAACAAAACGGCTCCGGGCGGCTTGCCAGTGATGGGTATTTACATATGCTTGACCATTCCTGTAATCGTGTTTCCAAAAGGCAGGCTTGTGCTATCTGTAAAGATGGAAAACTGTACTTGATTTACAGACTGATAACTATGCCGCCAGAATTTCATTCCCGGAGGGGGGTTGTGCGGTTGTAAAATCCACTTTTAAGGCTCATGGTATAATATTGCCGTACGTGTATTTTTGAAATAATATCTTACTTAGGAGCCATAATTTGGCCTTCAACCCTATCAACTGGCTGCTAGGCCTTTTTTCTCTGGATATTGCCATCGACCTGGGCACTGCGAACACTCTCGTTCATGTCCGCGGTAAGGGGATTGTTATTAATGAACCATCCTGGGTCACTGTTGATAAGAAATTAAGACAACCTTTGGCAATTGGCCTTGAAGCTAAAGAAATGGTTGGACGCACACCGGGGAATGTGGTGGTGGTGCGTCCCATTCGTGATGGCGTCATTTCTGAATTTGATGTCACCCAGATCATGCTTGAATATTTCATCGGCAAGGTTCATGAACAAAGCATTGTTCCTCTTCCGCGTCCGCGCGTGATCATCGGCCTGCCAACGGGCGTAACGGAAGTGGAAAAGCGCGCCGTCTATGATGCTGTGATGGCATCCGGTGCGCGTCAGGCCATGTTGATTGAAGAACCGATCGCGGCTGCGCTCGGAGCCGGCCTGCCGATTGGAGAAGTTCGCGGCTCGATGGTTGTCGATATCGGCGGCGGCACAACCGAGGTGGCGGTAATGTCGATGAGCGGAGTGGTTGTGTCGCGCTCCCTGCGTGTTGCGGGAGATGAGATGGATCAGGACGTCGTGCAGTATCTGCGGAATAAATATAACCTGTTGATAGGGGAAGGCATCGCAGAGCAGGTCAAATGGCAAATTGGCTCCGCGTATTCGCTTCAACCTGAAAAAACAATGGAGGTACGGGGACGCAATCTTGTAACAGGCCTGCCTGAAACAATTGAAGTTTCCTCCATTGAAATACGTGAAGCCCTGTCCGCCTCTGTGCAGGTGATCATCGATACCATGCGGGATGCATTGGATGAAATCCCTCCTGAAATTGTTTCAGACTTAATGGATATTGGCATTTGCCTGGCAGGCGGCGGGGCGCTTTTGCAAGGCCTGGCGGAACGCTTGACCGATGAATTAAAATTACGCGTTTGGGTCGCAGAAGACCCGCTTACCTGCGTGGCGCGAGGCGCAGCAATGATATTCGAGAATTTCGATGTTCTTGGGCGTTACCTGGTTGGGTTGGAACGTGGAAGCACGCGTCACGTTGGATAACAAATACTTTGGCAGTCTCTTTACCGGAGACTGATGAAATAATGAACTCCCGTTCCTTACAAACAACAATTATTTTCCTTGTGGTGGGGGGGATTCTTGCCCTGTCGCTTGGTGGTTTTTTTGGTTCCGCTTCCAGGCAGTTTGATTCCGTATTGATAGAAATTCAAACCTGGTTTTCATCCCGCTATGTGGGTCTGCAGGATTTTTTTACCGCTCCGCGTGATATTGTTTCCCTGCGGTCCCGCAATGCGGAATTGGAGACGCAAGTATCCCAGTTGCAGGCGCAGGTCATTGAACTCCAGCAAAGAGTGAATGAGACCGAGATTCTTGCGGCTCTAGTGGATTTCTCCCGTTCAAATCCTGAAAGCACCTATAAAGCAGCCGAGGTGATAGGACGGGACCCAAGCCCGTTTTTACATTTCATTATCATAAACCGCGGCTCGAACGATGATATTCGGCGCGGCATGCCAGTGGTAACGAATCAAGGTTTGGTGGGTCGTATTGATGCAGTCATTGCGGATGCTGCGCGTGTGCAATTGATCACGGATCCTGCATCTGCTGTTAATGTTTATTTGCAGAACGCTGATACCAATGCCGTCGCACTTGGCTCGATTACTGGCGACATCTCCCTGGATATGATTTCGCAGAATTCAGTGGTGGAATCGGGCGATCTCATTCTGACCTCTGGTCTGGGCGGCGGATATCCATCGGATCTGATTATTGGGCAGGTGGTTACGATCCGCAGCCTCGAATTTGAATTATTCCAACAGGCTACAATCCAGCCCGCAGTTGATTTTTCCCACCTCGAGATCGTTTTGGTGATTACCAACTTCCGCCCGGTGGATATCACTCCACTCGAGCCATCTCCCTCTCCATAATCAACTTTGTCATGCGAAATATGATAGCGTTCCCATTGCTTGGACTGGCGGTGATCCTTCAGTCCACCATTGTCAGTCAGGTCAAATTGATCTCTGGTTATGCTGATCTGCCGCTGATCGTACTGGCTGCCTGGGCGCTGCAGGAAAGAGTCAAATCTTCATGGCATTGGGCGGTGACCGCCTGTTTTATGCTAGGTTTTGTCTCCGGTATGCCCTGGCTTGTATTAGCCGCTGGTTACCTGGGGGTCGTTTTTGTGGCTCAAACCCTGCAAAGACGCGTCTGGCAGGTTCCATTACTGGCGATGTTTAGTGTTGTGTTTGCTGGCACGTTATTTATGCATTTATTGTCTTTTGCGGTTCTGCGACTTTCCGGCACCCTTTTTTCATTTGTTGATGTAATGGGGCTGATTACCCTGCCAAGTTTATTGCTTAATATGTTATTCTCAATACCTATTTATACTTTTATGCGCGACCTGGCATATTGGGTTTATCCTGTAGAGGAGTACGAATGAGTTCCAGCTTCGGTTCGCGCCCTGTTCACTTTGAAACATGGCGACTTACCACGATATATTTGGTTGTGTTTTTGGCGCTTGGCGGTTTGCTTTTCAAACTTATTAACCTGCAGGTGTTTGAAGGGGCCGTTTGGTCTGCCCGGGCGGTTGATAATTACACGCACGAAGTCAGTTTGCCTGCTCCGCGGGGAATTATCTATGACCGCAATGGTTATATTCTTGCGCGAAATCTGGCCTCCTATAATATCGTGATCACGCCTGCCAGTTTGCCCGCAGACGACTCTGATATTCAGCGGATTTATCGTGAACTTTCTGAATTGATCGATATACCTGTTGGTGGTCCTGTAACAGACGAGTCCCTGGCAGAAGCCAAGCTTTTTGCGGCTTGCGTGGAAGGGCCGGGGATTGCGCAATTGGTGGCTTTGCAGGATACGCTTGCGCCTTACAGCCCTGTCAAAGTAAAGTGTAATGTTTCAGAGGAAATTGCCCGCGTGGTGGAAGAAAAGGCGGTTGACTGGCCAGGCGTGGAGGTCGAAGTCGAACCGATCCGTGATTATCCTACGGGCTCGCTCACGGCGCATCTGATTGGTTTTTTGGGTCCGATCCCCGCTTCACAGGAAGAGGAATTGCGCGCGAAGGGATTCGTTCCGAACCGGGATAAGGTGGGTTATTCCGGCGTTGAAGACTCGTTACAGGATATTCTTGCCGGAAGGAACGGTTCACGCGTGGTGCAAGTAGACGTGGCCGGACAGGAACTCCGTAATTTGGAACCGCCCATCCAGGCTGTGCCGGGGCACAATGTTTATTTGACCATTGACACACGTTTGCAGGCAGCCGCGGAAGCCACCCTGCTGCAGGAAATCGATTATTGGAATATTTACTTTGGAAAGGTTCGTATTTCGAGCGGCGTCATTATTGCGATGAATCCAAAAACGGGCGAGATACTTGCAATGACATCCTATCCCAGTTATGAGAATAACCGCTTTGTGCGCATTATTCCATCCTATTATTATGAACAATTGAGTCAGGACCCGCGCAAGCCATTGTTGAATAATGCCATTTCTGCTGAGTATCCTCCGGGATCGGTCTTTAAGTTGTCCACGGCATCCGGCGCCATTAATGAGCATGTGGTTGAACTGGGCGATATCATTCAAGCCCCAGGTCAGTTGCTGCTGTGTGAAAGATTCAACCCCAACGATATTTGTACGGAAAATAATACCCGTCCATTTGTAGATCATATCTTTGATAAACGCCCGGAAGGTTTTGGGCCCATTAATTTTTTGCAGTGCATCGCTTTTTCAAGTAATGTATGTTTTTATAAACTTGGCGGTGGGTATGAGGACGAGATCAAGCAGGGGTTGGGTATCGAACGTCTACGTCAGTACGCTCGTGCGCTTGGTTATGATGAACGCTCCGGAATCGAATTAAAGGGCGAGCAAAATGGTTTGATCCCCGACCCGCAGTGGAAACGTATTAACACGGGTGAGAATTGGTCCACAGGCGATACTTACATTGCCAGTGTGGGACAAGGCTATGTGCTCGCCACGCCTCTGCAGATTCTCATGTCCGGTTCGGTCATTGCCAATAACGGCAAGTTGATGCAGCCCACGATTATCCGTGAAGTGACGGATGGTGACGGCAAAGTTGTACCGATGTGGTTCAATCCCACGGATTTTACTGTTACCGATTTTGAGACCCCCGACAGTTATCAAATTTCGCCCTTCACTCCAAACTTAAAATGGGATGTGACCGTAACCCCCATGATTGAGAGTTATTCCTGTGACGGTGCATACTGCAGTTTGAATGAAGACGACAAGAAGATTATTCAGCCTGAATCCATTCAGGCCGTGCGCACAGGGACGCGGCTGGCAGTGACTGCTCCGTTGTTTGGTACGCTGCACGACCTTTTCAACGATTTTCCCATTGCTGTGGCGGGTAAAACCGGTACAGCAGAATATTGCGACGATGTTGCCAGGGCCGCCAATCGCTGTAACTTTGGTGCGTGGCCTACGCATGCCTGGACGATAGCCTACGCCCCCTATGATGATCCCGAGATTATCGTTTTGGCATTTGCCTATAACGGCGGCGAGGGTGCAAGCGTGGCGGGTCCGATGGTTAAGCGTGTGATCGAAGCCTATTTTGAGATCAAGGCGCTCGATATCGCACAGGACAACCAGGCCGCGGGACAATAGATGATGTGCTTTCATCAGGTATAATTCAGGCCAATAAAGACCGCATCTTATGGAGCAAATTACTTCTCTTGTCCAGATCAAAGGCATACGCGACGGGCTTCTTGCGACGTTTTCAGATGCGCCCTGGGAAGACCAGCGTATCGCCCTGCTTGCGCAAATTGACGAACGCCCATCATTTTTTCAAGGTGCGCGCCTTGCCATGGACGTTGGATCACAAATATTAAAAGTGAACGATCTGGTTGACCTGCGCGACCATCTTTCGGAAAGAAATGTAATTCTATGGGCGATTGTCAGTGAATCCTCTACAACCGAGCAAACCGCCCAGTTATTGGGTTTGGCCACGCGCATTTCGAAGCCGAGGCCTGAAGAGCACAGGCAGGTTGCCGATACAATCACAGAGGATACTGCCTTATATGTGAACAAGACGCTTCGTTCTGGAACGCGCATTGAATTTCCCGGACACATCGTCGTTGTTGGAGATGTAAACCCGGGAGCAGAGATCGTTGCCGAGGGCAATGTCATTGTATGGGGCAGGGTGCGCGGCATGATCCACGCAGGTTGCAAGGGTAATCGTTCTGCGTTTATCTGTGCACTCGATCTTTCAGCCAATCAACTGCGCATTGCGGACGAGGTCTCAGCCATGTTAAAACCGCAAAAAGATCCCAGGCCGGAGATCGCCAGCATAAACAGCGAAGGCCGTTTGCAGGCTGAGCTTTGGCATTCAGGCTAAATTATTTATTAGGAACTAATATGACAGCTCAAGTGATTACCATTACATCTGGAAAAGGCGGTGTGGGAAAAACCACAACCGTCGCAAACCTTGCCACAGCGCTTGCAGCGGATGGGAAAAAGGTGGTTTGCATTGATGGCGATATAGGTTTACGCAACCTGGATGTAGTAATGGGCCTTGAAAATCGGATCGTATATGATATTGTGGATGTGATCGAGGGACGCTGTAAATTAAACCAGGCAATGATCCGGGACAAGCATTACCCGGGCATGTACCTGATTCCCGCCGCGCAAACTCGTGACAAGACCGCGGTATCACCTTCAGACATGGTGCGCATCTGTAACGACCTGCGGCCTAATACTGATTACGTTATCATTGACTCACCTGCCGGCATTGAACGCGGTTTTCGCAACGCCATCGCTGCTGCGGACCGCGTCCTTGTAGTGACCAACCCCGAGGTCAGTGCGGTGCGGGATGCGGATCGGGTGGTGGGCATCCTGGAGGCGGAAGAAAAAGGGACTCCGTATCTGATTATTAATCGGTTGAATACCGCATTGGTCAAGAATAACGACATGCTCTCTGCTGAAGATGTCCTCGACTTGCTCGGCATTCATTTAATCGGCATTGTGCCGGAAGATGAGTCTGTCCTCATTGGCTCGAACCGCGGTACGCCCGTAGTGACCGATGTCAAAAGCCGGGCTGGGCAGGCCTTTCGGAATATTTCCAGGCGTCTTCAAGGACAGGATGTACCCTTCATGGAACTGGATTCACAAAGCGGTTTGTGGACTGCTATTCAGCGGTTGACTGGTAGGAAATGATATGAGATTCTTCACGCGGAATAAAAGCGCAACAAGCGCAAAAGAGCGCCTGCAACTTGTACTTGTGCATGACCGTACAGACCTGAATCCCGCGCAATTGGAAGCCTTGAAGGATGACCTGCTTAAAGCCATTTCGCAATACATTGATATTGATCCTGATGCAGTACAAATCGGATTGGAACGTGACGGCCGTTCCCAGCGGCTGATAGCGGATATTCCCTTGCGGAGCGTATCGCGCCATCGCGCTGGTTGATCGTTTTTATACTTTGGAGATACGGATCAGCGCAATGGGTATCATGGGCTGCATCCGTATTTTGTTATTATGACTCGTGGACTTTCCTGGCGTAACTTTGATTTTCTATTACTGGGTGCAATTGTGCTTGCATCTTCCTTTGGCACAGTTATGATTCGTTCCGCCGTTGCGGGGAACGAAGTGTTGCAGCCCCTTATTTCACGACAGATCTATTTTGCTTTGCTGGGCGTTGTGCTTATTTTTGTCGTCGCCTCAATCGATTATCGCTACTGGCTGGCTTTGTATCGTCCGATATATTTTGGCATCATGATATTTTTGGTTACGTTAACCGGCTTCGGACAATCTGCTTTTGGCGCGCAGCGCTGGTTCCAGGTCGGCGTTTTATTTCTCCAACCGACGGAATTTGCCAAGATCGTTGCCATCATTGTACTGGCGCGCTATTTTGAATATGCCCAGCATCAGCCGCGTGATTTGAAATGGGCGCTTGGCGGTTTTCTTTGGGCATTCGGCATCGTAGGCTTGATTCTGCTTCAACCCAATCTTAGCAATGTAGTCGTATTGCTATTTATCTTTTTTATGATGTTGTGGATCCAGGGACTGGAAGTGAAACAGGTGGCCACACTTGCATTGTCTGGGATCGGTTTGGCAGCGCTGGCATTTCCTTTTCTTGAAGATTATCAGCGGGCGCGTGTCCAGACATTTATCTTCCCGGACCCGAATGCCACCTATGGCGCGACATACAATGTACAGCAGGCATTAATCGCGATTGGATCTGGCGGTTTCTTCGGCCAGGGATATGGGCACGGTACACAAACGCAGCTGCGCTTTCTTAAGGTGCGCCATACGGATTTCATTTTCTCGGCTATCTCGGAAGAATTCGGCATGATTGGCGGGGTGATTATTATTATTACTTTGGCGTTTATTGTCTGGCGCTGTATTCGCGCGGCGCAGAAGGCGCGTGACGTTTCCGGTTCAATGATCGCTTTTGGTGTGGCGATTTTGATCTTTTTTCAAGGCGCGGTCAATATCGGTGTGAATTTGAACGTGGTACCTGTTTCTGGGCTGCCTCTTCCGTTTATCAGTTATGGAGGCAGCGGCCTTACTGCGCTTATGCTTGGCATTGGATTGGTGGAATCCGTCGTGATGCGGCATAAGCAAATGGAATTTTAGTTTATCTTTCCTGGTGGTTGAGCAAAGGTATTGAAGCCGCCGATCTAAGGAGTTTTCATCTTGTCTATCATACCTGCTCGTACTCGTATCGCCCCCTCTCCAACGGGACATATGCATCTTGGTACGGCCCGCACCGCGTTGTATGACTATCTGCTCGCCAGGAAAACTGGCGGACAGTTCATTTTGCGCATTGAAGATACAGACCTGAAGCGAACTGTCCCTGGCGCCGAGCAGGAGATCATGGATGGTTTGCGCTGGCTTGGCCTCGAATATGACGAGGGTCCCGACGTGAGTGGTAAGTTTGGCCCCTATCATCAGACGGAACGCCGCGAGATTTATACCCATCACGCAAAAATCTTGATTAACAAAGGCCACGCCTATCCCTGCTTTTGCACTTCCGAGAAATTGGAAAAAACAAGACAGGAGCAAATGAAACGCAAGGAAAATCCGCATTATGATGGCACATGCCGTGCACTTGCTCCTGATGAAGCCGCAAAAAGAATGGCAAACGGCGAGGCATATATAATCCGCTTTAAGATGCCGCGGGAAGGCGTCACAGTTGCGCGCGATTATCTGCGCGGCGATATTACAACCGAGAACAAACAGCTCAATGATTATGTTCTGTTGAAATCAGATGGTTTACCGACATATCATCTCGCCGCAATCGTGGACGACCATGAAATGCAGATCACGCATGTCCTGCGCGGTTCCGAATGGCTGGGCACATTTCCGCTGCATGTGAATATTGTCCGTGCATTTGGCTGGGAAGAGCCGATCTGGGTACATCTTTCTGTGTTTCTCAAGCCGAGCGGCAAGGGCAAGATGAGCAAACGGGAAGCTGCCGCGGCAATGAAAGACGGCTATTCGATTTTTGTAAAAGATATGCAGGAACTTGGTTTCACGCCTGAAGGCGTATTGAATTGGAGCGCATTGATGGGATGGGGGGTTGCTGAAGACGATGTGATGACCGTGGATCAAATGATCGAGCGCTTCAGCATTGACGGATTGACTGCCTCGCCTGCTGCGATCAACTTCCAAAAGTTGGACCACTTCAATGCGACTCATATCCGCCTCTTTACGACCGAAGACCTGGCAGCCCGTCTCAAGCCGTATTTCACCCGTGAGGGTCTCAGCGTTGACGAAGACGTCTTGCTGAAAATTATCCCCATCATCCGCGAGAGACTGGTGACATTGGACGATTGCATAGTCTTTGGCGCATTCTTCTTCAAGGAAGAGGTGACTCCCAATCCTGAAGACTTGATTGCAAAAGGACTGGATGCGAAGCAATCAGCCCAGATCGCTCTAAAGGTCCACCAGATCCTTGAGGCGCAACTGGATATAAGTCATGAAAGATGCGAACCGCCTTTGCGGGCTTATGTCGAAGAAAGTGGTTTGAGTGTCAATCAGATCTTTGGTGTCTTGCGCGTAGCCGTTACGGGGCAAAAAGTTAGCCCTCCACTCTTTGAGTCGATGGAAATCATCGGTAGAGACAAGTGTTTACAGCGCATCAAGAACGCACTTGAGATTTTAGAAAAGATTTAAAATTAATCACCCCCTCCCGCGTTCATCCGCCATTCTTACGATGCGCGGGGTGAATTTTCCAATCACCTCCACAAGATCGCACTGGGCGGCAATGACTTCATCAATTGGTTTGTAGGCTTGCGGTGATTCGTCAATGCCGCCGCCGAGCAGGGTGACTCCGCGTTCTTTGAGATATTCGTCCCGTGTGGTTTTGCTGATGGAATTTAATGCGGCCTTGCGACTCATCAAACGGCCTGCGCCATGCGAAGCGGATTCAAGCGATTGGCTCACGCCCCTTCCTCGTACGAGGTAACCTGCATCACCCATTGAACCTGGGATCACACCGAAAACGCCTTTGCCTGCGGGTGTCGCTCCTTTGCGATGCACAATGACGGTTCTGCCATCGGGCAGTTTTTCCGTCCATGCGAAATTATGATGATTTTCAACGACTGCGATTTCCTTTAAGCCAATGGCTGCAGAGACCCGTTTGTGGATGATGTAGTGATTTGCTGAAGCGAACCTTCCAGCCAGTTCCATGGAAAGCCAATACTCCTGACCATCTTCCGAGTCAAGCGAAAGCCAGGCGAGATGCCGCACGCTTTTATCAAGGCCGGGATGTTTTTCCATGGCGAGTTTGCTATAGCGATCCGCAATCCTGGCGCCCACGCCGCGCGAGCCGCTGTGCGAAAGCAGGGCGAGATATTCGCCGGGCTGCAAGCTCAAGATCGGCTCGTGCAAGCTGAACGAGCCCCATTCGACGAAGTGATTGCCCGTGCCGCTTGTGCCAAGTTGATTTATGGCGGTATCTTTCAGCGCCATAAGCTGGCGGGTGGCATTCCAGGCATCATCGTCCAGTATAGGATGCTGTGCTTTCTTACTGCCTGTCCATTTTGCGCCCATGCCGAAGGCAGTTTCATTCCACAGAGCGTCTTCGAACATGCCTTTCTTTTGTCCAAGTAAATTGGGCGAGACTTCATAAAGCGATAATCTCATGCGGCAGGCAATATCCACACCGACGGCGTATGGGATGACCACATTATCGGTTGCGAGCACGCCACCGATGGGAAGTCCGTAGCCAACGTGGGCATCGGGCATCAGCGCGCCAGTAACGGTAACCGGCAGGCGCATGGCGTTCTCCATCTGTTGGATGGCTGCAAGGTCAATTTTGTCCGCTCCCCAAATCGGAAAAGGAAGCGGGGACTCGCGCAAGTCAGCGAGGGGCGGCTCGCCTTTATGAGCGAGTCGAATACATTCGCTGGCGAGGTCTGCCATCAAGCTGTCTGCGAGAAAGCTGCCGGGGCTTTTCCGAACAGCCTCCAGTCTGGCAAGAGCCGCCTCGCGATCCATGCCTTGATTCATTAATTGCGCTGCTGCCTCCTTTGCAATGCCAATGATCTTTCCATCGGGCCAGTTGCGTAATTTCAGGATCTTTCCTGTGATGATGTCCATGATTTTTTCCTTCACTTGCATTTGACGGATTACAACCCCGCCCTTTAGTTAAGAGGTTTTCATTCATTGGTTGGAGGTCCCTGCTTATTTTACTAATAAAAAAGCCGTGCTGCCCGGCGAACCGTGATTAAAGAATACAGATGGCATTCGTCACAACAATAAAAATGTTAAACGGACTACAATAGAAACCTACGGAGGCTTTATGAGATCCATGGTTTTGCGGAAACGTTATTGGCGCATTCTATTCTTCTTTTTCAATGTTACATTGGGCGCTATTTTTTGGGATATTTTTTTGCGCCATTTAGGGCTGGGTTTTCTTGCGCGCAATACACGTTCGAGGCGATATCGACGGATTGCCATTCGATTTCGCGCTCTGGCAATTCATCTTGGCGGAGTGATGATCAAGGTCGGTCAATTCCTATCGGCGCGTTTGGATGTGCTTCCGCTTGAGATCACAGATGAACTTGCGGGGTTACAGGATGAGGTGCCACCCGTTGAATTTGAATCCATTCGCAGACTGGCTGAAACTCAACTTGGTTCGCCATTAAATGAAATTTTCGCTTCTTTTGAAGAAATCCCTCTCGCCGCCGCTTCGTTGGGCCAGGTCCATTGCGCATGTTTACATCCACGGGAAGCCGAGCTGCTTGGTTTTGGAAATGTGGTGGTGAAGATTTTGCGGCCCCATATTGAGGAAATCGTGGAAGTTGATATGTCCGCTTTGCGTGTGGTAAGCGGGTGGCTGAACCGGTACCGTCCTGTGAGTGAGCATGCCGATGTCCCTGCCATTGTGGAGGAATTTGCGGGGATCATTCTGGAAGAGATGGATTATCTGTCAGAGGGGAAAAATGCCGAGGCTTTTGCAGCCAGCTTCGAGGGCGATGCGAGCGTGCATATCCCTCGTGTGGCGTGGAAGCATACGACTCGCCGCGTCCTGGTGTTGGAGGATGTCTTCGCGATCAAGATTACAGATTATGATGCGATCACGGCAGCGGGAATTGATCGTGCAGCGGTTGCCGAGCGTTTATTGGCAGTCTATTTGAAGCAGATCTTTGAAGATGGATTCTTTCATGCCGACCCGCACCCGGGAAACTTATTTGTCACTCCAATGGCTAAAAAGAACGAAGATGGCTCGATTGCATGGAAATTGACCTTTGTGGATTTTGGCATGGTGGGGCGCATGCCTGAAAATTTGATGGAAGGTCTGCGCGAAGTGGTGATCGCGATAGGCCTGCAGGATTCGCAGCGTCTTGTGGAAGCCTATCAACTATTGGGAGTTTTACTTCCCAGTGCCAATTTGAAATTACTGGAAGAGGCCAGTGCACAGCTTTTCGATCGTTTTTGGGGAATGAATATGAATGAATTGCGCAGCATCAAGCACGATGAAATGATGAAATTTGGCTTGCAGTTTCGTGAGTTGATCTTCAATATGCCCTTTCAAGTGCCAGAGAATCTTTTATTACTTGGCAGGACGGTGGGTATCTTATCGGGCATGTGCACGGGGTTGCATGCGGAATTTAACCTGTGGCAGCAGCTGGCGCCTTATGCAAGAAAACTTGCTGAAGGGGAAGGCAGCTCCTATTGGGATGTGTTTTTTGATGAAGCAGGGGAATTCTTCAAGGTGCTGCTTGCAATTCCAGGCAGGGCCGAGAGGGTGCTGGGGCGCATGGAGCGCGGTGAATTGAACGTGCAAATGCCGATGGTCAACATCCAGATCAGCTACCTGGAGCGTTCCATGAATCGTTTGGCGGGCAGTATTGTTTTTCTGGCGCTGACGATCTCTGGTGCGATTCTTTTTGATTCGAACAGGACGATCGCACAGATGATGCTTGGAGGCGCATCCCTCACGCTGATTTACACCCTCTTTATTGCGCGCGGACATCGTCCGTGGAAATGAGTTGAATATTACCCGTCTGTCAGCCTTGAGCGGGTTCTACAAATGGGTAGTCCCTATTCTTATTTTTCTTCGGTTTTTTCGATGGCGGCATCTATCAAACTACGGAAGGCTTTGAGCATTTCTTTGCGCGCGGCGCGGCGATGTTCCAGAAATCCGGGCGGCAGAATGGTTTCCATGCTCTTGCGCATTTCCTCGCGGGCAGTTTTCATGTGTTCCAGTGCTTCAGGCGGAAGTTTATCCTTCAATGATCTGCGCTTATTATCTTTCATGGAGTCGCTCCTTTTCTTAAATTTATTATAGCACTTACGGAAAACGAATACTTACTCATTTGGGTATGGTATTGGATGGAAGAGAACTATCCTTGACGCGACGAAACAGACAATAAAAAGGCCACGACACTGAAGGACGCCGTGGCTGAAAAGTCATAGAGACAAACCGATGTTGGAATATATGTATAATCAAGGTGCAGGCGTCATTACTGGAAATTGTGACATATCCATGATGGGATCTATCTCGAGATTTGATATCTCAATCCAACACGGATCATGAAAATATGGATTTCTGATCACGATCCAACCCGGTTCACTCCCTATCCCAATAATGGTAACCTTCTTTCTTCCCCGCTCATTCAGTTCGATATTGCTACTCAATGGATAAGTATTACCGGGCCCTTTCCAACAGCTTGCAGCCATGATGACAGCAGGCGGCTTGGGCACTGGCTTATCTGTGGGAGTACCAGCCGGGGTTTCTGTAAAACTGGGGGTTGGTGTAAAAGTTGGCGGCGGAGGCGTGGAGGAGCTGGCGCCTGCGGTTTGGGTCAGCATAACTACAGCCAGTTGTGCCGCAGTTGTGCCTATCACATCAGCCACTGAGGTTGGCGTGGCTTTTGGTGTGCATGATGAACAGATTAATGCAATTGCGAGTCCAGTTATGATACCGCGGTAAAAAATTAAGTTCATTTTATCTCCTTAACTCCGTGTGTTAATAATTTGTGATTATTTTATTTCGCTTTCTTTTCAATCTTTGCCCAGGTATCTTTCAGGTTTACGGTCAAATTAAACACCGGTTTCTCGGGAGTGGATTCGACATCCACGCAGAAGTAGCCGAGGCGCTCAAACTGATAGCGTGAACCAACTTGAGGCGAGGCGAGAAGCGGCTCCACAAATCCGGTTAGGATCTGTAGCGAGTTTGGATTTAAGCATCCCAGGAATCCTTCTTCGCCTTCCTCGGGATCTTCTTTGGTAAACAGGCGGTCGTACATGCGGATTTCCGCTTCCCTGGCATCTGTCGCAGAAACCCAATGTATCGTGGACTTGACTTTGCGTCCATCGGGTGAATCTCCGCCGCGTGTGGATGGGTCGTAGGTTGCATGAACTTCGATCAGCTCGCCCTTTTCATTTTTGAGGACATTTGTGCATTTGATGAAATAGGCATAACGCAAACGCACCTCGTTGCCGGGAAAGAGGCGATAATATTTCGGCGGCGGCGCTTCGCGAAAATCGTCCTGCTCGATATAAATGATTTTTGAAAATGGGACCTTGCGTGAGCCGGCGCCTGGGTTTTCAGGATTATTGACCGCCTCCATCTCTTCAACCAGGTCATCCGGATAATTATCAATCACGACTTTCAATGGCTTGATCACCGCCATGCGGCGCAGGGAGGTTTTGTTCAGACTTTCGCGCACGCAGGCTTCAAGCAGGGAAACGTCGCTTACGCTGTAATTCTTTGCCACTCCAACCTTGCGAATGAATTCAAGAATGGCCTCGGCGGTATAACCGCGGCGGCGCATGGCTCGTAAGGTTGGCATGCGCGGATCATCCCAGCCATTGACGAGATTATTCTCAACCAACCGCCGCAGTTTGCGCTTGCTCATCACGGTGTAGGTCATATTCAAACGCGCGAATTCAATTTGACGCGGTTTGAACACGCCCAATTGTTCGGGGAACCATTCATATAAAGGACGGTGGTTCTCATACTCCAGCGAGCACAACGAATGGGTGATGCCTTCCATCGAGTCGTTCTGCCCATGCGCCCAATCATACATGGGATAAATTTTCCACTTGTCGCCTGTGCGATGATGAGGCGGTTCATGGATGATGCGGTACATGGCAGGATCACGCATGTTGATATTCGGATGCGCCATGTCTATTTTGGCGCGCAATATTCTCGAACCATCCGGGAACTCGCCGTTCTTCATGCGTTCGAGCAGATCCAAATTTTCTTCCACAGCACGGTCGCGATATGGAGAATTTACTCCTAGTGTGGTTAATGTGCCGCGGTTGGCGCTTACCTCTTCAAGAGTCTGGTCATCCACATAGGCCAGGCCCTTTTTCACTAATTGCACCGCCCACTCGTATAGTAAACCAAAGTAGTCAGACGCATAGGTCACCTTGACCCATTCGATGCCCAGCCAGTGCGCATCCTCCATGATGGCGTCTACAAATTCGGTCTCTTCCTTGGTCGGATTTGTGTCGTCGAAACGCAGGATAAGTTCACCGCCGTTTTCCTTTGCAATCAGGTAATCGATCATGAACGCTTTCACGTGTCCGATGTGTAAATAGCCGTTCGGTTCAGGGGGCAGGCGCGTGCGTACGGTTTTGAAGCGTCCGCTCTTCAAATCTTCCGCAACTGCCTCGCGGATAAAGTCTGTGGGTCTGATGTCTTCGTCGTTCATGAGTCTGCCTTCATACCGAATTTCAGGGGATGAACTTTGCCGCCTCAGGCTTAACTGTGACTTGCCGCGCTAAAGCGACTCATTCCCGACCCTGATGTTTTTTATATTAACTTCTGTAATTATAACAAACTTGATTCATGTATAATCCAGTCTGGAGGCACCATGAAAGAATCGACCGAAAAACGCACCAGCTTTTTAGCGACCTATTTTGACCGCGACGCTGTGATAAAAACGAGCCACACGGCTGGCATATTTGCATGGATAACGCTGGGAATTTACCTTTTTACTTCACTGGTCTCTTTCACGCAATTCATGATCCAGTTTTCAACAGGTGTATTCTTCCAAAAAGGGATGTCCATTGTTGATCTGGCGGGCTTCTTTACCCCGTACCTGACTCAATTCATGCCCGGACTGATCTATTTCATTGGCTTGAAATTTGCACAATATGCCTTGCTCATCCTATTGGACGTCGAAGACAATACCCGCCGTGCTGCGCGGAATAAATAAGGACGACTCTTCACGGACTTAACGGTTCAAAGATATTAATTGTACACGCGCCCCTTGTCTCATCCCCGTGGGCATGATAAAATATTGCCCGCTGGAAAAAAGTATTGGGGACTCGTCTAATGGCAGGACGGCTGTCTCTGGAACAGCAAGTAGTGGTTCGAATCCATTGTCCCCAGCATGAAATATAGGCAGATATAATGCCAATACACCCCAGATTGGGTGTAAAAAGAGTCCTCGATAATTTGAGGGCTCTTTTGCTGCCGCTACCCAAATGGACAAGGTAGAAACAATGGACAATATTCACAATTTTTTTCAATATTTCGTATATAATAGATAAAAAGCTATTTAGACGGTATGGACATACAAATTTAAAACTTCGGATCAGTAGATTGTGGGTTCGACTCCTGCCTGGGGCACCTAAATATGGTCGATTTCTTTGATTGAAATACGATAATTGATCAATAAATTCCAATATATATGAGAATAATACACTCCGCCCACTTTTCAATTCGTACAAAACTGACCATTCCATATATAGTATTGGCTCTTCTTATCGCTATAGTTGGAGGGAGTATCGTTACTCAAGTACTTGTGGGATCTCTGGAAGAACGATTCACCAACCAAATGATTGAAAGTAGAAAATTGGCTTCCGAATCGATGGTACGTGAAGAAGATCGCATGCTTGGTACTTTGCGCTTATTATCTCATACCCAGGGAATGGCTGATGCGATCCTCTTGGAGGACAAGCAGAAGGTTCTTGATCTCATTTATCCAGTAACTTTTAATGCGGGAGAGGATGCTGTTCTGGTCTTGGATAGTCATGGTGAGGTACTAACAACCATCCTCAAATCCGCTGAAACAGGAAAATACCTTTTCCCTCAAATTAGCGACGATCTGACCAGGTATCCATTCGTTTCCAAGGTAATGAGTCAGGTGGTCGATCCAAAGGGGGATAAGTATTCAGGACTAACTATTGCAGATTGGGGTAATTATTTTTTTGTTACGGGTCCTGTAACTAACCAGGATGGAAAATTGACTGGGATCATTCTGATCGGAATTAGTCTCAAAAGTCTTTTGGATACAATCCGTGAAGAGTCCTTATCCCAGGTGACAATTTATGATACAAATTTTAACCCTGTCAAATCCACATTCGCAGAGTTTCCTTCCCAACCACTCATAGACACCTCAATTGTGCTAAAAAACCAAGATCACCAAAGCGTGACACGGGATTTTAGTTTCAGTAATATCGCTTATGCTGAACTGCTGGGCGCCTGGGAAGCAAGAGATGGCGAAGACATGGGCATTCTGGGGACCGCGCTGGCAAAAACATTCCTCGTGAGAACCAGCAATATTACGAAAATTAATATCACCATAATATTCGTTCTTGCAATCATTATGGCCATGCTGCTCGGTCTTTTCTTATCAAATCTCATCACACGACCGCTTCTCCAATTGGAGCGAGCAGCCTCGGACGTCGCAAAAGGAAATCGCGATATCCGTGTGTCAACTAAGGGAGGCGACGAGATCGCCGACTTGGCACAATCATTCAATAAAATGGTTTCGAGTCTTGGCCGATCCGAAAAAGATTTGATTTCTGCTTATGAGAAAACTATAGAAGGCTGGTCGAAGGCGCTTGAACTCCGAGACGAAGAAACTCAAGGTCACACTCAGCGCGTCACTGAGTTGACAATAAAATTGGCGCGCCTGATGGGGATAGACGAGGAGAAGATCATAGATATACGCCGCGGTGCTTTACTCCATGACATCGGTAAAATTGGGGTCCCCGACGGCATATTGTTAAAACCCGGACCATTAAATAAAGAGGAACGAAAAATTATCGAAAAGCATCCCGTTTTTGCCCGGGAAATGCTAAAGAAAATAGAATTTCTCTACACTGCAATGGATATCCCCTCATTTCATCATGAAAGATGGGATGGAAAAGGTTACCCGACTGGCCTGGTTGGTCAAGAAATTCCAATTGCTGCCCGGATATTTGCTGTTATCGATGTCTGGGATGCACTCACCTCCGATCGGCCATATCGAAAGGCAATGGCATATGAAAAAGCATTCGCGCTAATCGAGAACGATTCGGGAACACATTTTGATCCGGAAGTTGTGGCCGTTTTCTCTAAAATGATCGAGAAATCATTGGGGGGAAAAAAGGGATAAAGACAAGTTAGAATATCCCTACCTTTTACTACTCTTCAGAAATATCGTTTCATATGCGATAATGCTTAAAAGATTTAATTCATTATCAATAATCATTTTTCTCAACAAGTAATAATTTCCATTTCAAATAATCCTTTTTTCCAGTTCCCCTTTCCAAAATGACTGTTTTTGGATGAAGGATCTTTCTGGAAAATCGAGGCATATTCTACAATCTCCATCGTTTGAGCGCAGACTTTCTGACTGCATTTATTTGCCGAACCCCAATTTAATCCCAAATTTATTGAGAGTTCCCGCCTCATTAACAAAACTGTAATGTCCCCCACCTAACAATACTGTTATGGGTTTATCCCTTGTATTGTTGTACACTACCTTTATAAAAGAGGTAGAAAATCTTCCGCACTTTTCTTTCAGATACTTTTTCCCTTTAATCAGCCTGGAGGTTGATTATGTCAAAACTAACTTTTCAAATCATTATCATTGGAATTGTGATTGCCGCTGCTGCAACACTCAATATCCGGGCCGTACAGGCCAGCGAAGGAGCCGTAATCCTCCAAATATCAGTGCGCGCCCAAAGCTCGGCTAATTATGATGTCGATACCGACTTTGGGACTATCCCTGCGATCTCTATTGATATAGTTGAAGATAAGATCAACGATCAATCCAGCGATGGTTCGAATCCTCCTTTAGCATCCTTACCAATAACAACTGCTCCAACCCAAGATCATCCCGAGTCCGCTGGCCCAGCGCCCCAGTCCATTTCCGAGCCCCAGGATAGCCATTTGCCCCAAGCCAGCCCCTCACCTCAAGGCAACTCCACTAATAACGCGGGCGGTAATCCCGACAATAACGCAGGCGGCAACCCCGACAATAACGCGGGCGGTAATCCCGACAATAACGCAGGCGGCAATCCCGACAATAACGCAGGCGGTAATCCCGACAATAACGCAGGCGGTAATCCCGACAATAACGCAGGCGGTAACCCCAATCCCTAATACTAGGTCGAATTGGTGATCTTGAAGAAAATGAGATTTTGCAATACCTTTTTGAACGATAAAATGACCGGCGTCCACCGGTCATTTTTATTTTCTGCCTCTCGAAATAAAGGTACTTAATTGCAGATCAAGGTGCAGGAGGTTTTTAAATTAAAATATTACGCGCCTAGTATAATGAAATGCGATCTAGCCTAACTCAAGCTTGCAAAGGATTAGACATGTTTAACTCTGCTGGCCTCGCTCACTCGCTGCGCGCGCATCCCCAGGCAAATATTGTGGCACATGTGCTTGCCTCTGCTTTTGAGGCAGTCGAGCCGGGCACAGCAGTCAAACATTACCTTCACAGTTACCCATTGCCTGCCGCACAGAAAATATTTGCTTTTGGATTGGGAAAAGCCGCCTGTGCGATGACACAAGCCCTGATAGACGAAATGCTTCTGGAAGATGCACTCGTCATTACCAAACATGCATCAAGCCTGACCTTTCGGCACGGTTTCGACAAGCTAACCCCAGCGGCTCAAGGCACTGTTTTAAGGCCTGTAAATGTGATTGAGGGAAATCATCCCATCCCGGGGGAAGCCAGCCTTAAAGCGGGAGCTGCTGTAAATAAATTCCTTTCCCAATTAACACGGGACGATTTGTTGGTATGCCTGATCTCGGGCGGCGGCTCGGCATTGATGTCTGCGCCTCGCGTTCCGCTTGAAGATTTGCAATTACTCACAGCTGCCTTGCTGGCAAGTGGGGCGCGGATTGAGGAGATCAATATCCTGCGGCGCCATCTGGATCCATTAAAAGGCGGCGGTGTGGCAGGCTTTGCAAATGGCGCGCGTGTCGTCACCCTATTGCTTTCAGACGTGGTGGGGGATCAGCTGGAAGCCATTGCCTCCGGTCCCACCGCACCAGACCCGACAACACAAGCCGATGCCTTATCGGTCATTGAGAAATATAACCTGAAAGATAAGATTCCCGCCTCGATCATTCCAGCTTTTACAGAAACCTTGAAACCGGACAATCCAATATTTGAAAAGGTTCAAAATACGATCATTGCCAGCAACTCGCTGGCTTTGCTGGCCGCACAGACTCAAGCCGGGTTATTGGGATTTCGGGCAAAAGTAATAAATACAGTTTTGCAAGGGGAAGCGCGTATAAAAGGGAAAGAAATTGCCTTGCAATTTAAAGAATCGTTGCGGACCATGCAACGTCCGTTTTGCTTGCTGGTGGGCGGCGAAACAACGGTCGCTATACGCGGCGCGGGGCGCGGAGGCAGGAATCAGGAACTGGCCCTTGCCGCAGTGGACCTGCTGGCGGGCTTGAAGGATGTCTTGCTCGTCTCAATTGCGACGGATGGCGAGGATGGTCCCACGGACGCGGCAGGCGCTTTTGTGACTGGGGAAACCGCTCAAAAGGCTGAGTCGCTTGGGCTGTTCGCGGCAGATTATTTGTCAAGAAATGATGCGTATTCTTATTTCGATCAAATCGATCGGCTCGTGAAGACCGGCCCAAGCGGAACGAACGTCAACGACCTGGTCCTTTGTTTTGCATTTAATGAATTGTTGTGAGTGCGAAAATCCCAAACAGAATAATGAGCGTGCCCGAGATGCGATTGATCCAGATCATGTGGTTTTGATTAATACGACTGCTCATCGATCCAATCCCGAGACTGAGGGTCAGCCACCAAAATGCTGAACCCGCAAATACGCCTGCCACCATCACGAGCGGCAGGCGTATTTTTTCACCGAGCATGATGCCTGCAAAGATGGCTGCAAAGGAGAGGATGGTGATGGGATTGGTGATGGTGAGAAAAAAGGTGGAGAGATACATGCTGAAATACCCACCTTGTTTTGCTTTTGCAGCCTGCCTGGAGGGTTTTTCCAGAAAGGTTTTTACGCCGAGATATAAGAGAAATCCGCCGCCGATCATCTGAAGCCAGGATGCATTATTAACCAAAAGATTCGAAATGATGGTTAATCCGAATGCGGCAATAGCGCCATAGAGCATGTCTGCGCTTGCGGCGCCCATGCCGGATAAGAAGCCGGCCAGTTTTCCGTCTGATAACGTGCGGCGGATGCACAGCACGCCAATGGGGCCAACCGGTGCGGCAATGGATACGCCGATGATAAAAGCGCGCAGGAAAAGGGAAAAATTTTCGCTCATGTTATTTGCATGGTCGTGTATTTAAAAAAGACACAGGCTGCCTGTGTCTTTTTTTCCTGAATTCATTACGCGGTCACTTTGCGCCTGAACCAGGTTTGCCATTCGCGCTTCTCCCATACCACCAAAATGGGGGCCGCGTTGAAAATGGATGAATACGTTCCGCTGAAGATACCAACCAGCAGGATGATTACGAAATGCCGTGTGCTGTCACCGCCAAATAATACCAGCGCAAAAAGTGTGAGCATGACGGTCAATTGGGTGGTGATGGAACGATCCAATGTCTGGACGATGGAGTGATTGACCATCGTTTCGTAATCGATGCGGCGCAGGATGTTCGAGTTTTCGCGCACGCGGTCAAACACCACGATGGTATCGTGAACCGAGAAACCGATTACGGTCAGCAGGGCGGTCAGGAAAAGTGCATCTGCCTCCCAACCGAGGAAGTAGCCCAGAATGGCTTCCGTCCCAAGTACGACGAATACATCGTGCAGCATGGCAAAGATTGCGGCTGTACCGTAACGATAGGGATGCTCGACGCCGCGGAATGCCCACCAAATGTAAAGCAGAATCGCAACGGCAGCCAACAGAATGGCGAAGCCGGCCGCGCGCGTCACTTCTGCGCCAATGGAGGGGCTGACCGAGGTGAAGTTTAATACGGTCACTTTTGAACCAAAGCGGGTTTCCATCTCCGTGATGAGTTTGCCTTTGGTCTCGTCGGTCATGGCTTTTGAACGAATGGCGAACGAGTCTTCAGCCAGGGGTTGGATGACAGGCTCGGCGATCGGCTCATCCTTTGTGGAAAATTCTTTGTATAACGAAGCAATATCCCCAACTTCGGGGCGCGGGCCTTCAAACTGCACTTCGAGTAATGAGCCGCCGCGGAAGTCAATGCCGAGGATTAATGGACCGACTTGTGATTTGGACCAATTCAATCCCATGAACACAATGCCGGGGATAATAATGAGCAAGGAGATCAAAAAGTAGAGATAGCGATTCTTAATAATATTCATTGCGTGCTCCTAAAGACCAAACCAGCGCGGGTGCTCGGCGAGTTTGATTCTATCAAGCAGTGTATGTAAAAATGTGCGTGTCACGATGATGGCCGTAAACAGGCTGACGCCGACACCCAGGGCTAAGGTGATAGAAAAACCCTTCACGATGCTGGCTCCGAAGGTATTGCCAAAGATGAACAGGATCAGGCAGGTGATGAGTGTTGAAGTGTTCGAATCGCGAATGGATGGCCAGGCGCGGCTCCAGGCGAGATCAATCGCCTGGCGGAGATTTCTGCCAGAGCGTAATTCTTCCTTAAGTCGCTCGAAGATCAAGACGTTTGCGTCTACCGCCATGCCCACGCTCAGGATAAAGCCGGCAATGCCTGGCAGGGTGAGCACCACAGGGATCATCTTGAATAACATCAAAGTGAATAAGGCATAACAGATCAGGGCCAGGTCGGCGACCAGGCCGGGTAGGCGGTAGTAGAAACCCATGAACAGGATCACAACAGCCAAACCAATAACGCCTGCCAATACGCTCTTGCGAAGACTTTCTTCGCCGAGGGTTGGGCCCACGGTGCGGCTTTCAACTACCTTGATCGGGATGGGCAAAGCGCCCGAGCGAAGTTGCACGGCCAGGGTCTGTGCGGTTTCCTGGGTAAAATTTCCGGAGATCTGTCCCTGGCCATCTGTGATCGGGTTCTTAATGACGGGAGCAGAGATTACCCGCTTGTCGAGAACGATCGCGAGATATTGGTTTTGATGAGAAGTGGTATAGTCCGCGAAAACACCAGTCGAATCAGAGGTTAGAACAAAGGAGATTGCGTACTCTCCAGTAGTGCCTCTTGTTACGGACGCGGTTTGAAGCCCGGCGCCTGTCATTACGGTATGATAAATGGTTTCGCCGCTATCGGTGGTTGCGGGGGCATTTTCGATACCAAAATCGGTTTGAATGACGGTTCCGTCCGATACCGGCGTGGTGCCCATATCGACAAATTCCAACAAAGCGGTTTGCTTTAGGGCTGAGACCACTTCTTCAGGATTTGTAACCCCCGGGAACTCTGCCACAATTCGGCGGTCGCCTGCGGTCTGCATGACAACTTCACTTACGCCGAGGGCGTTTGCGCGGTTCTGCAGAATATTCTTGGCGTTCAGCAGATCCTCGGCGGTGACAGTTGTCTCGGCGGGGACATCAGCCTCAAGCAAGGCCTGAAGTCCGCCTCGCAGGTCAAGGCCCAGCTTCACGTCTACATCGCGTTCTATGAGAGGCAGATCATTTAATGGGTTGTATACCAACAGGTTTTTACTAAGGTCCACCCAAAGCGAAAAGATCACGAGTAGAGCAATTACAACCAACCAGCTATTTTTATTACGCATATTTCTCACTCCATCCAAAAAAATGCCAGCCTATGGCTGGCGCGAACGCCATTATACTCCCATTGAATGAATTTATGGGTATATCCAATCCTTAAATAAATTAGCCAGATCGCACCTGCATTGTGTTTCGGCTGCGGTTCTTAATATTTCCGTAGTGCCAATTCTCCATGCGTTATTTTGCACATAGCTTTTGATGAATGCCTCAAAGGCTTCTTCGCCCATCTCCTCCCGCAGGACTTCAAAGAACAAAGCGCCGCGCCCATAGATAATTCCGCTGTATTCCGCACCTGAATAATCCCGCACAGGCAGGCCGACGGGTATATTTTCATACCCAATGCGACTCCACCTGCCTGCAAGGTCTGCGCGAAACCCCTCCTCTCCCGCTGGTCCGTATTCATCGGTGAAATATTGCAGGGTGGCAAACTGCGCCAGCGACTCGTCCAGCCAGGGATCGTCCAACTGGTCATTGCCGACCAGGTTATAAAACCATTGATGGGCCGTTTCATGCGCGATCGTGGCTTCCAAATAATTATTGTCAGGCTCAAGGATCGAGTGGGTAATGGCGATCATGCCGGGATACTCAATTCCCAGGGCACGGGTGGGTGTGGAAACAAAATCCAACTCGGTGTATGGATACGGTGCATAACGTTCGCCAAAGATCTCAAGTGAACGTGCGGCTACATCCAGCGCAAATTCAGCGCCCGCCTGCAAATAATCACGCGTATAAAATCTTAAGGTGACGCCATTAACTACCCTGGTGAAGACTTCATAATCTGGACTCGCCGCCAGATAAAAGTCACGCACAGGCCCCGCTTCATACCTGACCGTTTGCCTGCTCCCATTATCCTGACGGCTGACCTCCCGCCCAGACCCAGCCAGCGTGACTTTTTTAGGCGCGTCTATTGTCACAACAAAAAAGGACATGTCTGCGTAAGTGACATCGCCAGTTTGCGGAGGGATCTCAGCATTCCAGCCTTCATCATCGTAGACTGCGATCATCGGATAGGCATGTGCAAGCGCGAGTACATCATCCGTGTAGGCCAGCACACCGTAATTTAAATCCACACTTTGCGGAATGGTGATGTCAAAATCCATGTTCAGGGTGATACTTTCTTTAGGTTCGATTGATTGTTCTAAAGGGATGATGAACAGGCTGTTATTGAGCGAATATTTTGGGATAACATCATTTCCATTTTCCTTGATATTCCCGATTACCATTTTTCCACCCAAAATATTTGGGAAAAGGCGGAGTTGCACTTCATTTAAACTTACATTTTCCGTGTTGGTGTAGTGAATTGTTTCGCTGCCAGTGATGTGATACAGGTCATCGGCGATGATAAATTCAATGGAATAAAAACTGGCATCGGAAAGGCTCTGCAACACGCCGCGATATTCAGGGTTGAGGCCGTCCTCGAAATCGAATTGCTCGATGGGCGAAAGGGTGGGTGGAGCTGGCTCAGGTGTGGATTCTGCTTGTAGCTCGAGGAGCCGGCATGAGTTCATGAAAAGAAGCGTGATGATTGGGAATAACAAAACTTTTTTCACGGAAATCTTTCCCTTACCGTTGTTGCATAAATCTTTGAATTCCGAATGGAGGTTTCGAGAAAACATCACAGGACTGATCAGACGTTATCTGCAGTACTACGTAAGAAGTCCAACACCCGGGCAAGGACTTCATCCGCATTAAACAGGTTTGTGTCAATGATAAGATCGGCGTGTTCGTGCGCGTGCGAGAGTCTTCGTAGTTGTTCCTCGTAATCGGCAGGGAGCCAATTTAATTTTCGGCGCGAAGTGGAAATTTCAAACGAGCATTGCAGGAAGATGAGGATATCTGGATTTGTAATGACCTGCCACATGTGCCTGACATAGGAATGTTCCTGTGCGATATGCCGGCAGCGATAACCGTGTTTTGTAAGCCCCGCAACGAGCGTGGATTTTCCCGATCCGCATGGGCCGACTATTCCGATGAGCGGGGTACTATCATCTTCCTTCATTTTCGTAGAGAAGTTTGTGCTGTCGTTTGCTGCTGCCAGGTATGGGAATTGGTCCTGCTGCACGATCCGAACCTTGAACTGTCGGATGCTTATCCGTTTGACGTTTACCCGTTCTGCTTTGATGATGTTGCATTGATCGGAAGCCTGACACTCATCCGCCGCACATCATCGCCTGTACGCGCTGAAACCTTGAGCACCAGCACGCTGATATCATCTGCGGGATGGTTGTCGTCCAGGCTGACTGCGTGGGCAAGGAGTGTGTCCGCCAGTTGTTGCGGGGGAGGGTCCTGGTCCTCCAGCACCGAGCGGATGGTTTCGCCGATATTCATCGGTTGACCGCGTCTCTCACCGGCGTGGCTGATTCCATCGCTGAAGATCACGATTGTTAGCCCGGATTCAATTTCAAGTTCGGTTATGACCGGGCGCACATTGCGCGATGTCCCAAGTGAAATACTCTCTTCCTTGTGGGCATCGATCTCTTCCCCGCGGCAGATAAACATTGGCGTCGGGTTATTTCGCGCAAGTACAATGGTCTTGCTGTACAAGTCCACCGAGGCGATATTTAATGTGCAGGTAACTTTCCCTGCTTTATCCGCAAAGAGTGCATCCGAGGCGGCACGCGCTGCCGCGCCGTCGCGCACACCTTCTGCGATCAAGCCGATCACCTTGCGGACGACCAGCATCGAAACCGCTTTTGCGCCGCGGCCGCTGGTTTGGCCGTCCGCCAGCACAACAGAAATTCCACCGGTGGGACGTTCCACAACTTCGAGCGTATCTCCGCTTTCCGAGACCGCATATTTATTGAGCTTGGCTACCGCAATTTGGATTTCCATAGCATGGATTTTACATCGAATTCGCCTTGACGTCACTGCCTCATGCCGATATAATCAGCGGGCTTCATCAATAAAAACAATCCAGACGGGCGCAGCTGCCCGTCTGATGTCTGTATAAAGGAGAAAGTATTCATGACGCCACATCCAAAACGCAAACATTCCAAGGGACGCCGTGATCGCCGCCGCGCACATGACGCCCTGACTGCGGTAAACACAGTCGCGTGCTCCAATTGCGGAGCCAAACGCCTGCCTCATACGGTTTGCCCCAATTGCGGTTACTACAAGGGCCGCGAAGTTATTCAGGTTAAGAAAGATAAGAAACCCGCCGAATAGGGGTGAGGTCAGGTTATCCTACCCGTAAAACGGGTCGTGACATTCACGACCCGTTTGTGTTTTAATTGCCACATGGAGACCTTATGAAACTTATTTCCAAAAACACAGCATTTGTTTTTCCCGGTCAAGGCTCGCAAACCACTGGCATGGGCAGGGAACTCGCCGCGCAATTTCCCAGTGCAAAACAAACTTTTGAGCAGGCTGATTCCATCCTTGGCTTTTCGCTTTCCAGAATTATGTGGGAGGGCCCCGATGCGGAGCTAAACGACACGATCAACACCCAGCCCGCGCTTTACGTCCATTCGCTTGCCGCCTTTGGGACTTTTTCACTCCTTTACCCGGACTTGAAACTTGCTTTCCTGGCCGGGCATTCTCTTGGCGAGTTATCCGCTTTGGCAGCCTCGGGTGCATTGTCCTTCGAGGATGGACTTCGCCTCGTCCGCAAACGCGGCGAGTTGATGAAGCGCGCCGGTACATTGGCGCCTGGCGGCATGGCTGCCATCCTCGGCCTGGATATTTCCACTTTGGATAACGTGTGTGCAGAAGCCAGCGCTCCTGATGAAATTGTGCAGGTTGCCAATGATAATTGTCCCGGCCAGGTTGTGATCTCGGGCGCAAAACCTGCTGTGGAACGCGCCATGACGGGGGCGAAGGCGGCGGGAGCAAAACGGGCCTTGCCTTTGGCAGTTTCGATAGCCGCACATTCTCCATTGATGGCTTCCATCCAGGAAGAGTGGAATGATTCAGTAAACAATGCCAAATTTGCAGCTTTACAGATATCGGTAATTGGAAACGTGCATGCGCAACCGTTGGCAGACGCTGCCTCTGCCCGTGCCGATATCAAGGCTCAAATGCAGTCACGAGTGCGCTGGACAGAGTCTGTAAAATATTTGTCTGCCCAGGGAATTACCGCCTATGTAGAAGCAGGCACAGGCGCGGTATTAGGCGGCCTGGTCAAGCGCATAGTGGACGGCGCAACCATGTATCCGCTTGGCAACCCGCAGGATTTCTCAGCCCTGGAATAATATTGAAGTTCCAGGAATCGCCATTGGATAAATTTATCCCCCAGAACGGATCGTTAATCTCATGAAGATTTGCGAATGAAAAATCCCCGAGTTTTTTCTAAAACTCGGGGATTTTATTACCTTTTATTCATATACAGGAGTTGCAATTGACGCTGCAATGCCAGGCGTTTTTTCCATGCGCATGCTGCGGGCAAAGGCGCGTTTCTCTGCGCGTTGCGCCTCGATCTTACGCTGGACGTGCGGCGCAAAGAATCCTGCATAGCGTTTCTGAAGTTCAGGCTTTTGCCAATCATTGCCGCTCACATTACCGCGGCATGTCGCGCTCCCACACTCGCATTCGAATTCATCATAGGGTATGGTATCGCACATGGCATAATCGAAACAAACTTCTTCGCCAATTTTGATGTCTCGCATGGCAACGAGTCCAATCTGGCCCGAAAGACCTGCATTCGGATTACAGGAATGATTGACATAATCTCCTTCGCCAATGGGGCGCGGCACCAGGAAATGGCGATCTTCTACCTGGATGCACAAACTGCGCTCACGGTCTGGAAGGTGAATAAAGGCGTCCCATTCATAGACGACGCCCCCGAAAACGGCAACGAGCTCTCCCTGATTAATAGGCTGTAGTGTGTAGATGCCGTTTCCACTGCCATCGGCCTTCGGGCGGCCTTCCAACTTAGAAGACAGATAGGAACTTGGTTGCTTGGACATTCATATAACTTCCTTTTCCATGGATTAAAGATGAACAGCGCCCTCCCCGGTGGTCGAGCCGGGAAAAACGCCATTAGTTTTTCAATAATACATTAAATACCCAGCATGTAAAGGTTTTAAGCAGTGTAATTTGTTTAATTATTATTAAGGATTTGTTATGGATATCCCCTTTGCAAGTCATAATAATATCTTCAATGTCGACCAGACTGCAAAATCGTCAGTCCGATTTCATACGACGAAAAAACGCATCTGACTCCGCTGAAAACTGATTCCAATAGTCAATTGACTTATCCATTGGCTGACAGTTATTTGATCCACTGCGGTCCCCAGTCTGGTTCGGGGTCGTTCGTGAGTTGTACTTGATGGGTGCCGTCCGCGCGCATGATGTAAAGATCGGCCTGGTCATTATTGCGGAGGGAATTAAAAGCGATGTAAAGACCATCGGGCGAGTAGGATGCGCCTGCGTTATTGCCGCCATCGGTGAGTTGAATATAATTGCCCGTTTCCACTTCAAGTTTGAAGAGATCCTTATCCCCATATGGCCCGGCATAGATCAAGAGATATTTATTATCCGGCGACCAGTCGATACTGCCGCCGATGCCTCTCAATCCCTGCGAAAGGCGGAGATGGTTTTTTCCGCTGGTGTCCATGATGAAGATTTCATACTCCACCGGAATCCCAACGGACATGGCATAAGCAATCTTTTCCCCGTCCGGTGACCAGGCTGTTGCGACGATGGTATTTGGGCCCGCGTAGACGAGGTGCGGATTCAATCCGTCCGCATTCACCATCCAAATGGATGCGGGCTCATCGGATGCGCGATTGGCAAAAACGATCCTGCGTCCATCTGGTGAATAATCAGGCGAAACCACATTGCCTATATTTTGGGTGACCTGAAGTAATTGTTTTTCATCGAATAATAAAAGGTAAAGGTCGAATGAGCCGTTACGGTTGGATGAAAACAATAGGGAGTCGCCATGCGGTGTGAAAACGGGGTAGTAATTGCTGGCTTGCATGTCGGTCAGTTGGGAGAGACCGCTGCCGTCGCGGTTGATCATGCAAAGTTGGTTGAAATCTCCGCGGGTGCAGGTGAAGGCGATTCGCCCGCCGTGCGGATCCGTGGGTAGGGGCAGGGGAGTGAGGGTGGGCGGCGGAGTGTAGTTCGATGCGAAGGGCGTGAATTGCTCCGGTGTTGCGACAGGAACTTCGGCCGGCCGCACAAACCAGAACAGGGAAATAAAACCAATTAACAAAATGAAAACAAAGATTGGAATAATACCATCGCGTGTTTTTTTCTTTTTGGGGACTGCAAGCGAGGCAAGGCGGTCTTCCAGGGGCGGGGAGTCTTTGCTGAGGATATTTGGCTGGGCAGGCGGCAGGAAATGCCAATCTCCAAGAATCGCCGATGTTATAGGAGCCTGCATCGGCGATGATTCAGTCGTCGGCTTGACGCGAAGCGGAATTTCATCCACTGAAACACGCGCGGCAAGCGCAAGCGATGAAAGTAATTCGGTTGTTGTCTTAAAACGTTCGCCCGGGTTCTTGCGAAGCGCCCAAAGGAGCATGCGCGAGAAATGATCCGGGATTTCCTGATTGAGCGTGATGGGCGCAGGGGGCATACCGGCAAGATGGATTTTGATAATGGCATCGTTCGTTTTGGGAGCGCGTTTGCCATTTATCCATGCACCTGTGATGAGTTCATAAAGAAGTACGGCGAGCGCATATATATCGGCTGCCGAATCAAGAGGCTGGTCTTTGAGATGCTCCGGGGAAGTATAGGTTTGCGGATGTTTACTGAATTTGCGTGTAGCCACGATTCCCATGGGATAAGCGTTGGCAAAGCCCCCAAGTAGGATTTCACCGCGCTGATTGATATGAACTAATTCAGGAGCAAGATTGAGATGTAAATAATTTTGTTTGTGAAGCGCATCAAGCGCATTGCAAACGGCTTTTGCGTAAATAAGCGCTTCGCTTATTGAAACGGGCGACTTATCAAGCACGCTGCGCAGGGATGGCCCGTCGACCCATTCTTCGAGCAAAAAGGCAAGCGTGGGCGTCTGGTATAGACCCAGATATTTGACGAGGTTTGGATGTGAAATACCTTGAAGTTTAGCAGCCTTGGCTTCAAGTTCTTTAATGGCATCCGTGTTTTGGGAGATTGCTTCTGTAAGAAGTGTGAGCCCAAGTGATTTGTTATTCCGTCCATCTGTGGCGCGATAGAATTCGCCAAGAGGGGTGGATGAAATATATTCTTCGACGTGATATTGATTGAGAAGGGTTTTTCCGACAAATGCTGGAGACATTTATGAGTTTAAGTTGACCTCAGGGTATTGCGATCACAATGCCGAAGACGACATATATTTTCGGTGTGTAGGAAATATCGACAAACGATCCAAAAATTTTGGGATCATACGTCATCCGTGTCACTTTCTTCAAGATCTTCGGATGTATCTTCAGATTGCTTTGGTTTTACCCCCCAGGGGGAAAATTGAGCCAAAAGCCTGCCTGGAATTTGTCCCTGCATGACCACGCCGCCGCGTTCATGTTCCAGGCGATCGACCAGGCCCAGTTCATGAAAGAGGGAGATGAGCGCGCCTTCCTTGTAGGGAAGTCTCACATGAATGGCGGTATAGGCTTCAAATAACTCTTCATGGACAAGCTGCAGCAAGTCTGTTATGCCAGTGCCTGCCAGTGCAGAAATGGCGACCGACTTGGGAAAGCTTTCCAATATCTCACGCGCATTTTCCGGATGGTTTAAGCGATCTGACTTGTTCAAGGCAGTGACCATGGGTATATGGTTGGCGTCTATTTCTTTCAACGTTTCCTGCACCGCCTGAAATTGATCGAGTGCGTTGGGATGGGAAATATCCACGATATGCAGGAGCAGGTCAGCTTCTGCAATTTCCTCCAGGGTGGCGTGGAATGCGGCAACCAGCGAAGTGGGCAGTTTTTGAATGAAACCAACCGTGTCTGTAAACAGGGCAAGGTCGTCACCGGGCAATCGCACGCGGCGGGTGGTGGGATCCAGTGTGGCGAATAATTGGTCCGCCACATAAACTTCTGATTTCGCAAGCCGATTGAGCAGGGTGGATTTACCTGCATTGGTATAGCCAACCAGGGCCACGATGGGAATGCGCGAGCGTTTACGCTGTGCGCGGTATCGCAGGCGGTGCGCTTCCACTTTTTCCAATTCTTTTTTGATGTGTGAAATGCGCGTGCGGATCGAGCGCCTGTCCACTTCAAGCTGTGTTTCACCGGGTCCGCGCAAACCAACCCCTCCCGTGGAGCCTGCGCGTCCGCCGCCGCCGCCAGCCTGTCTCTCAAGATGGGTCCAGGCGCGAGTCAGGCGAGGCAGGTTGTATTCGTACTGGGCGAGTTCCACCTGCAGCATGCCCTCGCGGGTGTGGGCATGTTGTGCGAAAATATCCAGGATCAGCGCGGTGCGGTCGACGACGCGGATGGTCAAGCCGAGCGCTTTTTCCAATTCTCGTTGATGGCGCGGCGATAGTTCATCGTCAAAGATGACCACATCGGCCAGGGTTTCCTCGGCAAGCGCTTTTAATTCCTCGACCTTGCCGGGACCTATGTATGTCTCGACATGCGGACGGTGTAATTTTTGAGTCAGCTCACCAACGATATCCACGCCGGCGGTATCCGCAAGCAGGGCAAGTTCTGCAAGCGAGTCTTCCAGGGTGAGGAGTTGTTTCATGCCGCTAATTTCAGCGCCGACGAGGAAAGCGCGTTCACGCTGAGGCCTTGTCGATTGAGGGGTTTTCTTTGCCACTAATTTTCATTTCCGATTCTGTTTGTTGCTGAAATGACACAAGGGAATTTGGCCGGGCTTGAATTTGCCGGCTCGAAAAGTCATCGATATAAGTTTACGCTGAGTTCAGTTATTTGACCATATCGCCGTTATTGAGAGGACCGTTCCACCACCCAGTGCCAGAGGGTTTCGCCCACGGCTTGCAAACTTTCTGCAGATACTTTGTCCGGGGTATCCAGGGTGGTATGCCAGTATGGATAGTCAAAATCTATAATGTCCACGGCGGGAATGCCGGCTTCCAGAAATGGCGTATGGTCGTCCAGCATGCTATATTTTTCCTTGTTGATGAAGACGTCGCCATATCCTGATCTTTCGGCTGCCGCCCAAATTTCCGCGCGGATGGCATGGTTCGAGTTTTTTTCGAGATAGATGTTCAAATCTGTGGCGCCGATCATATCTACGATCACCACTGCATCGGGCTGGACGGGTATTTCTTCCACAAAGGCACGCGAGCCAAGGATCCAATCCCAGCCGTTGATGCGGCCATTATCTTCCATGTCAAAAAAAACGAACCAGAGAGGGACGCTGTCTTTAGGCAGACTGCGGGCAAGTTCAAGCAGTACAGCTACACCTGAGGCGCCGTCATTCGCACCGGGCACAGGTTGGTTTTGTTTATTTAAATCAAGATCATTGTCTGCAAAAATACGCGTATCGTAGTGCGCGCCAAGGATGATCGCAGGCATTGTTTCATTTCGCTTTGCGATGAGGTTGTAAATGGGATGTCCCATGCTTTCCGTTTCCTGAACTTCGACAAGCCAGCCGGCTGATTCCAATTCCTCGCGCAGCCAGGCGCGCACCTGGATATGGCCCTGCGACCCCGGCGTGCGCGGCCCGAAAGCAACTTGTGTCTGCACATCTGCATAGGCGCGGGAACTGTCAAAGGAAGCAGAATCAGCTTCATGAGTCAGGAAAGAGGCGAGATACCAGCTTGCAACCAGGAATAGAAGGGCGAAAATCAAAGTCAAATAAATAATTGCGGCGCGTTTAGTCATGGAGTTCTTCCAGAAATTTTTCAAGCGAATTTGAAGCGCGTTCCGCATAGGCCTGGCCGCGTTCCCTTTTTCCGATTTTGGTTGTCAGGCTGAGCGGGGGAAAAATTCCGAAATTCGCTTTCATGGGTTGAAAATCCTTGAGGCTGGCATGCGTTACGTAATGGCAGAGTGCGCCAAGCATGGTTTCCTGCGGCAGTGTGATGAGCGTTTTATGCTGAAGAAGCCGCGCCGCATTGAGTCCTGCCAGCAGACCAGTGGCAATATTGCCCACGTAACCTTCCACGCCGATGATCTGACCTGCGAAGAAAAGATCGTCGCGGGCGATGTGTTGAAGCGTGGGGCGCAAGAGTTTCGGCGAGGCAATAAAGGTGTTGCGGTGCATTTGACCATAACGCTCGAACTCTGCATTTTCCAAACCGGGGATCATGCGCAGCACCCGTCTTTGTTCGGGGAATTTTATGTTCGTTTGAAATCCGACGAGATTGTATAAACTCCCGGCGAGGTTATCCTGCCGAAGCTGCACAACGGCGTAGGGACGTTTAGCGGCATGCGGGTCGCGAAGGCCCACCGGGCGCATGGGACCGAAGGCCAGCGAATCTTCACCGCGCCCGGCGATGATTTCAATCGGCAAACAACCCTCGAAAAATTGACCCGCTTTGATGCCCGTCCGAATGGCATCTTCAAAAGAGCGCAGTTCAATGCGCTCCGCATTTTTTAATGCGTCGACAAATGCGTAATATTCTTCCCTGGTAAAAGGGCAGTTGATGTAATCGCCTTCATCCCGTTCGCCTTTGTCGTAGCGGGAGGCGCGGAAGGCAATTTCCATGTTGATCGATTCCACGTGGACGATGGGCGCGATTGCATCAAAGAAGAAGAGATGCTGCTCTCCGCTTAAGGAGGCAATGGAGTTGGAAAGGCTTTCAGAGGTAAGCGGACCGCTCGCCACAACCACCGGCGTGGATGGAATTTCCTGCATCTCCGCGCGCATAATTTCAATATTGGGATGATTCTTGATTTCCTCGGTGACCTGGCCTGCGAAGGCCTCGCGGTCCACTGCCAGCGCCGCGCCGGCCGGCAGCGCGGTTGCTTCGGCGCATTTCAACACCATGGAATTCAGCCGCCGCAATTCGTTTTTTAATAGGCCCGAAGCGCGGTCCGGCAGGTTCGAGCCAAGCGAATTGGAACAAACCAACTCGGCCAGGTCGCCGCTGAGATGAGCACCGGTTGGTTTGGAGGGACGCATTTCATAGAGTTTTACTTTAAGTCCGCTTTGGGCAATCTGCCAGGCAGCTTCACTGCCGGCCAGTCCGCCGCCGATTACAATCATTTCTGTCATATTGAAGTTATTTTACCATTCGGGCTAATGTATAATTCGGGACACAAACCCTATGAACTATTCATCCAACGCACGCGCAGGCGACCTGGCACAGTTGGTCGGACTGACACACAAACATTTTATTTTGACGCTCAAGGCAGGCGAAGATTTTCAAAGTCATCGCGGCGTGCTCAAGCATGATGACCTGATCGGCAAACCCTGGGGTTCGCAGGTGTTCAGTCACAGCGGTGCGCCTTTCTTCCTCTTGCAGCCGTCCATATCCGACCTGCTCAACGAACTGCCCCGCACCACACAAATCCTCTACCCGAAGGATATCGGTTATATTCTGATTCAAATGAGTGTTGCCGGCGGTCAAACCGTGCTGGAGGCTGGCACCGGCTCCGGCTCGATGACAATTGCCCTGGCTTCAGCAGTGGGTGTGGAGGGAAGAGTCGTCTCGTACGAACAAAAGCAGGATGTGCAGAATCTTGCCCGAAAAAATATCGAACGCCTCGGGCTCGCTGCGCGCGTGGACTTCAAACTGCGCGACATTCAGGAAGGCTTCGACGAAACGGACGCAGACGCCTTCTTCCTCGATGTGCAAAATCCCTTCGACTATATCGCCCAAATCCGGGCGGCGCTCAAACCCGGCGGATTCTTTGGCGCCTTGCTGCCCACCTTCAATCAAGTGGAAAAGACCTTACATGCGCTCAGAAAAAATAAATTCGCATTCATCGAAGTGTGCGAACTCCTGCTGCGCTATTACAAAACAGACCCAAACCGCATCCGTCCAACGGACCGCATGGTGGCGCACACCGGCTTCCTGGTTTTCGGCAGAAAAATAGAAGCAAACCTTGACCCTCGCGCCATTGAACTGGCGAATGAAGCGGGCGTGGACACAAGCCAGGAGGTTTGAGATGTTCCGACGCAGAGCACAACGCATCATGCGCAGGATGACAGGACCTGATGTGCCGGTCATTTTGCAGCGAGCCAATCAAATGATGGCGGCAGGTGATTACACAAATGCCGAAAACACATTCCACAAACTTGCCCAGGGTGCAGAAGCACGCTTTCCGCAACGTGCGCCATTTCTATATATTGAAGCAGGGCGCGCCGCCATTTTAAGCGGACAGAAAGAAGCCGGCCTTGCACACTTCCGCCGCGGATTGACCCTCCTCGCAGCACAGAGACGTTTCCCCCGCATGCAGATGCTTGGTCAGCGCATCGCGGATGAACTACGGGCGCGCGCCTTAAATATGGAAGCGGAAGGGATTGTAAATTTATTGAACGACAATCTTCCAAAAGAAGTTTCTTCGGGAACCTCCGCTTCCGAAAAAAAGCCCACACTGCCAACGCACTGTCCATCCTGCGGCGCGGCAATGAAAGCGGATGAGGTTGAATGGCTCGATAAGGTCACTGCTGAATGTGCCTATTGCGGCAGCCCGGTCCGCGGAGAATCTTAAACAGCGACTATGTCGGAAATTACTCACGAATATATTTCCCAAAAACTAATGGAAGCGCAGTCAGGCTCAACTGCCTTATATGAGTATGCTGAAATGGCGGTGGACCCTGATACGCGTTTGAAATGCGCGGCGGTGCTTGTGCCGTTGACATATTACATGAATGAATGGCACATCCTCTTCACCCGTCGCACAGACCGCGTCGAATCGCACAAGGGACAGGTCTCCTTCCCCGGCGGCGCATGCGACGAGGGCGAGACTGCGCCCGAACAAACCGCCCTGCGCGAAGCCGAGGAGGAGATCGGCATCGTCCCGGCCGATGTGCAAATCCTCGGGAGACTCGGGCGAATGGTAACCGTCAGCAATTTTCAGGTGAGTCCGATCGTGGGCGTCATCCCCTGGCCCTATGTTTTCAGGATGGCGGGCGTCGAAGTGGCGCGCATATTTACCATCCCGTTATTATGGCTGGCAAATAAAAATAATTATTGGGAATTTCCACTGCGCGAATCCGACCGCTCCTTGATCGCATATCACCCTTACGACGGCGAATTGCTGTGGGGCGCCACAGCCAGGATGACCGTAAATTTTTTGAAGACGCTTGAATTCTTAAAGTAAAAATCCGTCATCCTTGCGATGACGGATTTTTTATTGCAAAGAGATTTACTTCTCTGTGCCTTCTTCTTCCTTCTTACCGCGATCCACGCTGATTTCAGGAGAGGCGGCCTCAGCGACAGGAACAGCGGCGGTTTCAACAACCTCTTCAACCTCTTCCTTCCTCTCGGCGGTGGCGACCACCACCATTTCATCTTCATCGTTCAAGACGCGGATATTATCTGAGAGACCCACGTCGCGGACGCGGATGCCATTGCCGATCTGCTTAAGCGCGGAAATATCCACGGTGATGCGTTCGGGCAGGTCGGTGGGCAGACATTCCACCTCCAGCTTTTCAAGGTTGCGCACCAGCACGGCGTTGTAATCCTTGACCGCAAGAGATACGCCAACGAAATTAACACGCACAGTGGCGCGGATCTTTTCGTCGAGGTTCACAGCCAGAAAATCCACATGGGTGAGGTTGCCCTTGATAAAGTTGCGCTGTCGTTCGCGCACCAGTGTGGAGTATTGCTTGCCGTCCAGCTCGATCGTGACCAGGCTGGAGGATGTCAACTTGGCCATTTCCAGGCTGGCGGTGTGAGCATCCAGTGAAATTGCAATCGGTTCGAGGTGACGACCATAAATGACCGCAGGCAATTGACCTGCACGGCGCAACGCACTGACCTGCTTGCCCGTCACTTCGCGTTTTGTAGCCTTTAGTACAACTGTATCCATCTTTACTCCTCGGGCGCCTCTCACCGTGCGATTCACGGTTACCTTCACCCTATGAAATGATTTTCTGCAAAGCGGCCGCGCCGCTGAACATTCTACTTATTTTCCACCGAATAACATGCGTCCTATTCCACATGCGAGAGATTGGTGACTTGGGGCAGAGCAGGTATAGTACTTCTCTTTCCCGGTCTTTCATGCTCTGCCTGTCAGGGCGTTTTTGGCAGAAAACGCGCCTCCGCGAGGAGGCGCAAAGTTAACGAAGAATTGGATTTTATACGGATGAGGGAGTTTCGTCAAGTATGGATGACCGCCTCGCGAGGCCATCATGAATCAACCGCCCGAACTTTCCCGCATGGCCTTCGCCACTTCCATCGAATTCGGATCTCCGCGCTCCTGCAACTCGTGGATGATATTTTCATGGTCTTCGTCGCTGCGATTCTGGCTGAGCTTATAACTCGCATCGATGCGCGTCACCTGCACCGCAAAGCCGGCCACGCCATTCATCTCATTTTGGACAAAATCCTGCGGAAGCGCCTCCAGGCTGTATCCAGTTTCCACTTCATGCTTTTTGACTAATCTGCTCAGCAGGGCATACAAATCATCGCCTTCCAGCATGCGGACCCTGCCATAGACATGCACCATCCTGTAATTCCAGGTCGGCACGTTGACATGCTTGTACCAGCGCGGCGAGATATAGGTATGCTCGCCCTGAAAAATAAGCAAGACATCTTCCTCGCCAAACGTCTGCCATTGCGGGTTGGCACGGGACATATGCCCCAAAACGGTCAATGCGCCATCTTGGCCTTCGACCACTTCCACAGGCAGATGAGTCGCAATCGGCCTTTCTCCGTCATACGTGACCAGGGCGGGGAAATTATTTGCATGCAGGAAATCCAGAATTTTTTCACGATCTTCTTCACGATAAAGTTTTGGGATATACATTGGATAAAACCTTAATTCTCATATTTTTGTTACAAGTTATCTCAAAAATGCCATGTCACTCTGAGGGCGCGGTTGTTGCGACCCAAGAGTCCCTTATTTCAGGCAGTAGAGACCCTTCACTACGCTCACATCGTCCCGATGTCCTTCGGAAGGGTGACATTTTTGAGACAAGTTCTGGAAGAATGCTCTTTGCAGCATGGCAATCGGAGTATAACATTTAAATATTTTTATATCTTTTTCATCGGGTATACTTGGGGAGAATAGCGGGGAATCCCCTGCTAAGGAAACCTATGAGTAAGGAAGCCAAAGCAAGAATAAAAATCAATGATTTTTTGAAAGAAGCAGGCTGGAAGTTTTTTGACGACGGCGAGGGCAAGGCAAATATTGTCCTTGAAAATAACGTCAAAATAACGGAAAGCCATATCAACACGCTCGGTGACAATTTTGAAACAACAAAGAACGGCTTTGTTGATTTCCTTTTGCTCGACAAAAAAGGATTTCCCTTTATCGTTCTTGAAGCGAAATCAGAAGATAAACATGCACTGGCGGGAAAAGAACAGGCGCGCAAGTATGCTCAATCCCAGCATTGCCGGTTTATTATTCTCTCGAATGGCAATTCACATTATTTGTGGGACACACAACGTGGAAACCCGGTGGCCATTGCAAGATTTCCATCCCCCGATTCGGTGGAAGGCTATTCAGAATTCAAACCCAATCCTGCGGGGTTGATCCGCGAAGTATTTGACGAAGACTATATTGTTTCAACTCAAAAACCTGATTACAAAAACGATCCCGCATGGATTTCAGAGGCTACACGCGGACAATTCGTTCAAAATAACGGACTTCGCTTTCTGCGCGATTATCAACTCAATGCAATCAAGTCCATTCAGAAGAGCGTTAAACAAGGGAATGACCGTTTTCTGTTTGAAATGGCTACCGGGACAGGTAAAACACTTGTCTCTGCGGCGGTCATTAAACTCTTCCTGAGAACGGGTAACGCAAGACGGGTATTGTTTTTGGTGGACAGGCTCGAACTGGAAAACCAGGCCAAGAAAGCTTTTAGCATCCTCCTGAAGAACGATTACCAGACGGTCGTGTACAAGGAAAACCGCGACGACTGGCGGAAGGCGGAAATTGTCGTTTCGACGATTCAGACCTTTATGTCCAAGAACCGGTACAAGAGACTCTTCTCACCAGACGATTTTGATCTGGTAATATCAGATGAAGCGCACCGTAGTATTGGCGGAAACAGCCGCGCTGTGTTTGAGTATTTTATCGGTTATAAACTTGGTTTGACCGCCACGCCCAAAGATTACTTGAAAAATGTCGATATCGACCATCAAAACGATCCACGTGAATGGGAGCGGCGCGTTTTGATGGATACTTACAGGACCTTTGGTTGCGAAAACGGAACTCCAACCTATCGCTATTCACTTATAGACGGAGTAAAAGCAGGCTATCTTATTAATCCCGTTGTCGTGGATGCACGAACAGATATAACCGCCAAAATGCTGGCTGATACGGGTTATATTGTGCCTGTTTCAAGCGATGAATTCGAAGGAGTGGAAGAAAGCGAAGTAGACGAACAAACTTTTGTAAGAAAAGATTTTGAAAAAACATTTTTCTCTGACGAAACCAACCGCGTCTTTTGTGAGACTTATTTAGAAAACGCCCTGCGTGACCCCATTAGCGGCGAGACCGGCAAGGGAATCGTTTTTTGCGTGAGTCAAAGTCATGCGGCCAAAATCACCCAGGCGCTGAATGAAATCGCGGACGTGATGTTCCCTGGCAGATATCAATCTGATTTTGCGATTCAAGTGACTTCATGGATTCATGATGCGCAACAGGTCGCGCTCAACTTCTCAAATAACAATCTGGGTGGTTCAGCAAACTTTATCGAGAGTTATAAGACCAGTAAAACCCGCGTGGCTGTGACCGTGGGCATGATGACCACTGGCTATGACTGTCCCGATATTCTCAACCTGGCATTCATGCGCCCTGTCTTTTCGCCCACCGACTTCATTCAGATCAAGGGACGCGGCACACGCAAGCATGATTTCAGCGACCAAATCTCTGATATGGCGTGGAAAAAGATCATCGGCGCAAAACAAAAAAAGCAATTCAAGTTATTCGATTTCTTCGCCAATTGTGAATATTTTGAAGAAGATTTTGACTACAACGAGGTTCTGCAACTGCCAAAAATCAGGAGAGGCGCAGGAGCTGGTGGAACAGAAACAGACGGTGGAAGTGGGGTTGTATACGATACTTATGAAAGCGCCCGCGCTGATGCGCTCAATACCATTCGGGAAACCGCTGTTGGTCCCGAAGGCATGCGCGTGGACAGGATGTACTACCAAAAATTTGAGGAGCAAATCAAGAAGGATGGCTTTGCAGTGGAGAAGGCGGAAGCTGGCGACATGGAAGCCATCATCAGGCATATTGAAGAAAACATCTTCGATAAACCCGAAGAATTCTTCAACCTTGAAAAACTTCGCAAGTCTTTGAGCGTTGACCGCCGTGTTTCCCTGCGCGAGATCGTGGAAGTGATCTTCGGTTTGAAGCCCTATTTCAAAACCAAAGACGAATTGCTGGATGAAGAATTCGATAAATTCGACAGCCGTTTCATGCCCGATGAAAAACAGTTCATGCCCGCCAGAAACTTCTTCAAGACCTATGTGCTCGATCCCGAATTCCGCCAGCAGGTAGATGAGGGAAACTTCGCCTATGTTATGGGAAGCCATGCAGGCGGCGAGTTCTTACGCAATTTGACGATAGAATTGCGGAATGAGATCATTGAATATATAAAGGATTACGTGTCGTTTAATCAATTTGCATAGCGGTATAATGATTTTGGAGGCAGATATGGACATGGTACAGGTATCCATCGAGTTACCCCGCGAGGTCTTTGCCGCACTGCGGCAGGATCCCGCTGGTTTTGTGCGCGAGATGCGCGTGGCGGCGGCAGTCAAGTGGTATGAAAACGGCGTCGTTTCGCAAGGCAAAGCCGCCGAAATCGCGGGGCTTTCACGTGCCCAATTTATCGACGCGCTCAATCAATTCAAGGTTTCCCCCTTCCAATACAACGCCGATGAAATTGTCGCCGAAGTCCAGCGTCGCTGAAAAGTGGGTCATTAACGCTTCGCCCGTCATTTCGCTTGCCCGTATCGGACAGGGGGAGTTGCTGGCGCGTTTGCCGGAACGAGCCATTCTTCCGCAAGCCGTTGTGGATGAAATCTCCAACGCGCCCAAAGGCGACCCCGCGAGGCAGGCAGTGGAAAGCGGCATGTTCAAGATTGTCAAAACGCCTGCGTCGCCTGCCGAAATTCTTGCCTGGGATTTGGGGGATGGCGAAACCGCTGTTTTGTCTTACGCGCTCGCCCATTCCGATACTGTGGCGGTATTGGACGATGGCGCGGCGCGCCGTTGCGCACGCAGTCTCTCGCTGACCATAACGGGGACGCTGGCAATCGTTATCCTCGCAAAACAACATGGATTGATCGAATCCGCCACGCAGGTTTTACACGCTTTACGCGCTGCGGACTTTCGCCTGGAAGATTCCGTCATCCGTGATGCGCTGGCGCGCACGGTGGGGGAAACGTGGTAAGTCGAAATTAATTTCGATTGCGTGTTTACAAGACTTCCGAAGTCTCGGAGACTTCGGAAGTCTGCCTGAGGAGACGCATGTTAGATTCCGAAACCAAACGCCGCATAGACTCTGCCCGCGATATTCTGGTGGGCAAAGTGCCCGACCCGAAGAGTCAGGTGGAGCAGATCACGATTGCTTTGATCTATAAGTTCATGGATGATATGGACAGGCAATCCATCGAGATGGGCGGGAAGGCGAGTTTCTTCAAGGGCGAGTTCAAGAAGTATGGCTGGGGAAATATCTTCGACCCGCGTTTGGGCGGCGTGGAGATGCTGAATCTGTATGGCGAAGCCATCACGCGCATGAGCCAGAACGCCAACCTGCCCGAACTCTTTCGCAATATCTTCAAGAACGCCTACCTGCCCTACCGCGACCCCGAAACGCTGAAATTATTTCTCAAGACGATCAACGACTTCACGTATGACCACTCTGAAAAGTTGGGAGATGCTTTCGAATATCTGCTGTCCGTTCTCGGGTCGCAGGGAGACGCGGGACAATTCCGCACGCCGCGTCATATCATCGATTTCATGGTGCAGGTGGTCGATCCGAAAAAGAACGAGACGGTTCTCGATCCCGCATGCGGCACGGCTGGCTTTCTCATCTCGGCGTACAAGCACATCTTGAAGAGCAATGCGGGCACCTCCCCCAAATCCGCAAAAGAAGGAAACAAAATCGGTGAGGCATCCCGTGCGGATTTGGGGGAGGCCGGGAGGGGGTCGGGGCTGAACGCGCAGGACAAGCAAAAGTTGTACGAGAACTTCACGGGCTACGACATCTCGCCCGATATGGTGCGGCTCTCGCTCGTCAACCTGTATTTGCACGGCTTCGTCAAACCACAAATCCACGAATACGACTCGCTCGCCAGCGAAGAACGCTGGAACGAGTACGCCGATGTGATCCTTGCCAACCCGCCGTTTATGTCGCCAAAGGGCGGCATCATGCCGCACAAAAAGTTTTCGGTGCAATCGAACCGCAGTGAAGTGCTGTTCGTGGATTACATGGCGGAGCATCTCACGCCAAACGGACGCGCCGCCATCATCGTGCCCGAGGGCATTATCTTTCAATCGGCGGGGGCGTACAAGCAATTACGCAAATATCTGATCGAGCATAATTTCCTGTGGGCGGTAGTCTCTCTGCCTGCGGGCGCGTTCAATCCATACTCAGGCGTCAAGACTTCCATTTTGTTTTTGGATAAGGCGCTCGCCAAAAAGACCGATAAAGTTCTGTTCGTCAAAGTCGAAAACGACGGATTTGATCTGGGCGCGCAACGCCGCCCGATTGACAGGAATGATTTGCCTGAAACGTTAAATGTCTTGCGAGCCTGGCATGACCATGTCGTTGCGAGCCGTTCTTTGGCGAAGCAATCTCCCGCTTCAGACTCGCAGACGCTTGATACCTTATAAAAGCATTTGCTACGCGAGAGGGGGTTGCTTCGTCGCAAAGAGCAAGTGCGCTCCTCGCAACGACATTGAATGCTTTATTGGTTTCAATCTCCAAGCTGGCAGAGACTGGCGACTACAACCTGAGCGCTGACCGTTACCGTGAAGTGATTCGCGTCGGAAAGCAAACTTTTCCGCTGGTAACTTTGAAGGATATTTGCGAAATCAATCCTGAAACAGCAGTACCGACAGAATTATTTGGCGATACAGAATTTACTTATATTGATATTTCATCGATTGAAAATGGTAGCGGAAAAATAGATTACAGCAATAAACTATCTACAAAAGACGCTCCCAGTCGTGCTCGGAGATTGATAAAAGAAAATGATGTTTTGCTTTCAACAGTTCGCCCCAATTTGAAAGCATTTGCATTTATCAAGAACCTGCCTAAAAAGTCCATTGCTTCAACTGGCTTTGCTGTTTTGCGAGCAACCAAGAGAATTCTGCCTGAATATTTATATGCAATTATTTTTGATGACAAAACTGTTTCTCAAATGATACAACAAATGGGGAAAGGCGCCTACCCAAGCATCAATCAATCTGATGTTGAGTCTCTCCAAATCCCCCTGCCGCCGCTCGAAATCCAACGTCAACTCGTGGACGAAATCGCCGCCCATCAACGCATCATTGACGGCGCATGTCAGGTTGTCGAAGGCTGGATGCCAGATATTGAACTCGAACTTTCTCAATCCCTGCCAAAAGGCTCGCGTGAATGGAAAATAGCAACATTTGCTGATGTATGTGAAATCACATCTTCAATTAAGAACGGCAAATTACCACAAGAAGAAATATATATTGGCTCAGATAGTATTGAATCTGATACTGGTCAGATACTCAAAAAGGAAACAATTGGGGAGCAAGGCATAAGAGGTCCAGTATATTATTTTGAAGCTAATGTTATTTTGTACAGCAAAATTCGTCCTAACCTAAACAAAGTAGCGTTTGTAGATTTTGACGGGTATTGCAGTTCAGATATTTACCCATTGAAGAATAAAGAAAACATTGATATCCAATTCTTGAAATACTATCTTCTGTCATCTGCTTTCATGAAATCAATTCATGGATATTATGAAAGAGTTGGTATTCCAAAACTAAATAGAGAAAAGTTATTCACCGTTGAAATTCCCCTGCCGCCGCTGGAAATCCAGCGCGAAATCATCGTCCGCATCGAGACCGAGCGCGCCATTGTCCACGGCAATCGGGAGTTGATTCGCCTGTATGAGGAGAAGGTCAAGAAGGTGATAGAGAGGGTTTGGGAAGGGTAACATTGTTTTTCAATTTGTTGATTTTGGAATGGATTTGCTCTATACTAGTATTAAGATTAAACGAACCAGTACTTCCACTTGCGTAGGTTATTTCACAGTGCGTTCGGAGATAGGAGAAAGCCATGGAAATCAAATCAACTATCAATCTTTCAAAAATTGAGATTTCTGATCTAGCAAATATATTTGAATGTAGTCCAAGTGATTTGCCTGATATTTTATCTAAATATTCCGCCGCTAGCCTTCGAGAATATATTAGCATGTTTGTAGGGCAAAAAGTTTTTAAGCGGGGTTCAGATATTCTCGAATTCCGCCTCCTCCTTATAATCGAAGAAGCCTTTGAAAATCTAATACCTGACGAGAATAAGGTTTCTCACCTATTCCAAACAACATCTACAGAGAGTCGGTCATTAATACGTTCTATTATGTCCAAGTATCAATATCAACTAAAAGTTGCTATCGAGTCATCGCTAAAGAAAATAATCAAAGATGCAAAACAAGAATCTAAAGACGCTGATTACACAGTCGTAATAAACAGTCAAAACCTTGTTGATGAGTTAAATCTCATACTTGCTCAGATCGATGGAAGCTTACCATTGGTATCCAAGCAACGTGGAAGCGTTTCTACTTACGTTATTAAGCCATCTTCTTATAAGACCTTGAAAGCCAAACTCCCATAGATCAAAATATATCAAGTAGCCTGCGAACAATGAGTGATCTTCTTTCTGCAGCAAGTCTTATCTTAGCAGTGGTGGGAATATTGTATGGTTTATGGTATCCAGAAATACAAAAAGTGCTTGAAAAAGAAGTTCCCAAACATGTAGAGGATAGAGGGTTTATTCATCGAGAAATTTCATCAACTCTACTGTCACGTTCTTTGCCTCTAGCATTCCTGGCGATATTGATTTCTTTAATCTTCCTGCCGGACACAATAAAATATTTATTGGAAATATTGACCCAGATAGGCACAGGTGGCATTTCAAAATTCATTAGTGATTACAATGCAGTTTCTACAGCCTTTTGTGCAGTTGAGTTTCTAACAATCAGTATAGGCATACATACTTTAATATTGTCTGGCAAATTAATAAGAATGCGATTTCGTCGTTAATAAACGGGGACAAATATAGAGGAGAAAGTTATATGAAATTCAAAGACCTCCCTGCTCGATGAGGAGATTGCTTCGCAATGCGCGCTCGCAATGACATGAAACGCATCGAGACCGAGCGCGCCATTGTCCACGGCAATCGGGAGTTGATTCGGATTTATGAGGAGAAGGTCAAGAAGGTGATTGAGAGGGTGTGGGAAGGGTAACCATGTCGTTGCGAGTCTTCGAGAAGCAACCCCTTGTTACAATTGGAGATTGTTGACACATACTAAGGAGGACTAAATGAGCGAGGTACAGGTCAAGGATAAAGACGCTAAAAAATTTGTGGCAGAATTTCTGGAAGAATATCTGTCAGATGGTATTGGCGCAAAATCCAAACGAGAAATTGATATTCTCGTTATGAATTTGCTGGTGAACTACGGAGGGCTGGCAGGTCAAAGTAATCAAGATCTCAGTATGCTTCTCCAGGCGCCCGAATCCAAAATCAAGGGGCTTCTGTATGAAGCTCGTTTAAAATACCCACCCGATCCAGACTATGTAAAGAGGGAGTTTCTATACATCCTTTCGAAATCACAATACGCTATTGAGACTGGCAAAATTATTTTTGCAATTGAAGACAACTACATTCGTCACGCTATACAAGGTCAATTGAAGGCAAAAGGAATGTTTGCCGACAGCTCATTCAATAGTGAGTTGATAAAAATTGACAAAGGCTCTCTCGAAGCAGTTATTGGCGAATTGTACGACGAAGAAACAGCCCAATCATTCCATGATGGATTTGAAGCAATGGAAAGTCAGATGAGCGAAGAAGGTTTTGATGCAGTTGGAGCCTTTTCGGATTTTATGATTGTCCTTGCAAAAGCAGCTGCGCAAAAATTTGCGCTTAATTTACTGCAGGGTCGTATTGGGTTTCAGTAAAACTTGAGGAGATATCGAATGTCCGAAATCAAATATGAAATCATCAAAACTTTAGGCACCTTATCCACGTCCGCTTCGGGGTGGGCCAAGGAACTCAACCTGATCAGTTGGAACGACCGCGACCCGAAATACGACCTGCGTGACTGGTCACCGGACAGGGAGAAAATGGGGAAGGGCGTAACCCTGTCCAAAGAGGAGTTGTCCGCGTTGAAAGAGTTGTTGAATACAATTGAGTTCTAATTGATTTGCCCCTCTCGGGGCGCAAATCCACTGGTGAGGGGAGTTTTTTTATTACGCTACCAACACAGCAGGAAAAACCTTGCTCGCGAGTATAATCCGCCCATCTTATTCAATGGAACAACAATGAAACGCTACCTGCTCTTCACAGTCTTCGTCTCCGGCATGGCCACCCTCGCCGCGGAACTCGCTGCCGGGCGTTTGATCGGGAATGTCTTCGGCACCAGCAATTTAGTTTGGGCCAGCATTATCGGGCTGATCCTGATCTATCTCACGCTGGGATATTTCCTGGGCGGTAAATGGGCCGATAAAAACCCAACGCCCGGCGCCATGTATCGCATCCTGGCCTGGGGCGCATTCACAATCGGCCTCGTCCCCTATATCGCCGGACCAGTCCTCAGGTCCGCGGCGAGCGCGTTTGAGGCCTTGAGTGTCGGCGTCCTGGCTGGGTCATTTGTCGCCGTGTTAGTTCTATTCATCCTCCCGATCACCTTGCTGGGCGCGATCTCGCCTTACGCGATCCGCCTCTGTGTGGACGATGCTTCTAAGGTTGGCCAGGTCTCCGGGCAAATATATGCGATCTCCACCCTCGGTTCTTTCATCGGGACCTTCCTGCCGACTTTGGTCACGATTCCAACCATTGGCACAACCAAGACATTCCTGGTTTTCGGCTTATTTTTGCTGTTCGTTGCGCTGGCTGGATTGGGAAAATATGCCAGCCAAAAGGAAATGTTCAGGTTCATGTGGATGCCCCTCCTGCTGGCCGTGATTGCCGTCCTTTCCGCCGGTCAGTCGCTCAAGCATAATACCGGGCAGGTCTATGAAACCGAGTCCGCCTATAATTACATACAAGTGCAGCAGCTCAACGGCTATACACTTTTACGTTTGAACGATGGGCAGGGCATTCATTCCATATATCATCCTGATGCGCTTTATTACAACGGTCCATGGGAACAGTTTTTGGTCGGCCCATATTTTTATGCAAACCGCTCGCCCGATGATATCCAGCGCATGGCGATCATCGGTCTCGCTGCCGGCACAGCCGCGCGCCAGGCCACAGCCGTATATGGCGAGGACCTGGTCATAGACGGATATGAACTCGACGAAAAAATTGTGGAAGTGGGCAGGAAATATTTCGACATGAATATGCCGAACTTGAATGTCTATATCGGCGACGGCAGACTCAACCTTGATCGCAGCCAGAATCAATATGACATCATTGCCATCGACGCATACCGCCCGCCCTATATTCCCCCGCACATGACCACCTATGAATTCTTCGAGATCAGCGCTTCGCATCTAACCGAGGATGGGGTGCTGACCCTCAACGTTGGTTCGGTCCCCGGCGACCGCCGCCTGATAGACGGTCTCGCCACCACGATGGCGCAACTCTTCCCATCCATTCACATTATGGATATCCCCGGCACATTGAACACGATGATCTTCGCCACCAGGCAGCCGACCAGCTCTGCGAACTTCGCCGCCAATCTGACACGGCTGGCACAAGACACAAGCCTCAATCCACTGCTTGTCACCACCATGGCATCCACTTTTGCCAATATGAAACCCGGCTACGAAACTACCACTGTCTTCACCGATGATCTCGCGCCCATCGAGTGGATTGTCAATCGCATGGTTGTCAGCTTCGTGCTGCAAGGCGGCCTGCAATATTTACAGTAGCGACCTAATCAATGAAAATGATCAAACTTAATTTCACCCCTATTCTCTCTTTCCTTGTCTCCCTCTTAACCCCACTTGTCCTGATCGGGCTGGCGCTTCGTATACTGCTCACCCCTGTATACTTTACCATTGAATACAATCTGCCATATTTCCCAGCGGACGAGTACGGTTTTACCAAAGCGGATCGTTTGCAATGGGCTCCGCTGGCTGTGGAGTATCTGATCAACAGTGCGGATATTTCCTATCTTGGCGATTTGAAATTCGAAGACGGCAGTCCGCTTTATGGGGAACGCGAGCTTAATCACATGCAGGATGTCAAAGGAGTTGTGCAGGGAGCCTTGCGAGTTTGGTATATATCGTTTGCAACCCTTATTCTGCTTGCCATCCTCGCTGTACGCGGAGGATGGATACCGCAATATACGAATGCCCTGCAGCGCGGAGGCTGGTGGATGATTGGACTGGCGGTCTCGCTGGGCGTGATTGCCGGCGCGGGCATCCTGCTGAACCCGGATATCTTTTGGGTATTTTTCTCATGGTTTCACAGCCTGTTCTTTACCGGCGACTCCTGGCTCTTCTATTATTCGGATACCCTCATCCGCCTCTTCCCGATCCGATTCTGGCAGGATGCATTTTTGGCGGCGGCAGTCATTGCGCTGGGGGGATGCATAGGACTGGCTTTCGGGTTAAAACACAATCCCGAAAGGTTTTAAGAAAGCCTTGGAGTCTCAACAAGTGTATAATTCCAATTAAACTTGGCAACAGAATGAAGAGGAACTCAAACTATGACTTTAGCATTAGAGAATAAGGTTGCATTGGTCACCGGCGGCTCCCGCGGAATTGGACGTGCCATCGCCCTCGAACTTGCCGCCCGCGGCGCAGCGGTGGTTGTCAATTACAACAAATCCTCCGAATCCGCTCAGGCGGTGGTCAAGAAAATTCAGGATGCAGGCGGAAACGCTGCCGCCTCGCAAGCCGATGTTTCAGATTTCAAACAAGCCGAAGCCCTGGTGAAATTCACAATTGATACCTTTGGTGATCTAAGTATCCTCGTCAACAACGCCGGCATCACCCGCGACC
>Ga0172370_10000577_pt1 | contig 57189 bp, 50 predicted proteins | sample LakKiv5m_FD_114538 | JGI IMG/M metagenome (GOLD analysis project Ga0172370, IMG submission 114538) | Freshwater microbial communities from Kabuno Bay, South-Kivu, Congo - kab_022012_11.5m | ecosystem: Environmental > Aquatic > Freshwater > Lake | place: Democratic Republic of the Congo...
CGGACGAGCCGGAAAACGGCTCACGCAAAGGCGCCAAGACGCCAAGAAATCACTCTGCGACTTTGCGGCTTTGCGTGAGAATTTCGTGCTGGCTGTACAAGAACTTCACTGATAAGCGCCTAAGCAACTTGCGCGGCCGGGGAGGGCGGACGTATGACCATGACACCGCGACAACGGCTGCTGGCGGCGCTCGACAGGCGTGTGCCTGACCGCCTGCCGGTGACCACCCATCATCTGATGGCCTATTTCATGGACCGCTACATGGGTGGCGCATCCGTCCGGGAGTTCTTCGATCGCTTCGGCATGGATGCGATCGATTGGATCACACCGCTGCGGCCGGATGCCGGCCGCGGAGAACGCTACAGCCCGCCCCACGGCGGTCCGGGGATCGACGATAGCCGCATTGTCTGCTCGGACGAGTGGCGGATCGAGGACGAGGCAGTGCCGGATACGCGCTATCGGACTGTGCGCTGCCGCATCATCACGCCCGGCGGCACATTGACCGCCGTGATCCAATCCAACGAGCATACGTCCTGGATCACTGAGCCGTTCGTCAAACACAAGCAGGATATTGACATCATCGGCAAGTACGTCACCTCGCCCCGGTGCGACGTTGAAGCGGTAAACGAGGGAGCGGAACGGTGCGGCGAGCGCGGCATCGTCCGTGGCAACGTCTGCGGGTTTGACATCTACGGACAGCCGGGCTGCTGGCAGGATGCCTGCTGCCTGGTCGGCACCGAGCAGATGATCCTGGCCACATACGATGATCCCGGATGGGTTCATGAGCTGTTGGACATACTTTTCCGCCGCAAGAAGGCCTTCGTCGAGTCCTTGAGAGGCGCCCGCTACGATCTCATTGAGCTCGGTGGCGGAACGGCTTCTTCCACGGTCATTTCGCCGAAGATCTTTGACAGATTTGTGGCTCCTTATGACGCCCCGCTGATTGCTCTCCTGCACCAGACCGGCATGCGCGTGGTTTACCATACTTGTGGCGGGATGATGCCGTTGCTCGAGCGCATCGCCGACATGCAGCCGGATGCCATGGAGACCTTCACACCGCGGGGAATGGGAGCCGACGTGGATCTGGCGGAGGCTAAACGGCGCATCGGTGATCGGGTCTGCATGATCGGCGGGTTCGACCAGTTCCACTATCTGCTAGGCTGCACGTCTGAAGAGACGCGGGCCGAAGTGCGCCGCTGTTTCCAGGCAGCCGGCCGGAACGGCAGCTATATCCTATGCCCTTCAGATCATTTCTTTGATGCCGAACCGGCGTTGATCGCCGCATACGCCGACGAGGCGCACCGTTGCGTCTACACTGTTCCTTAAGAACTTCCTTCTGTAAACACAACACGCCTGACACACAAGCAACGAGCCGTCTCGACGCTGAGGCGGCTCGTTGCTTTGGCGGAGAGGGAGGGATTTGAACCCTCGATCCCTTCCGGGATACACGATTTCCAATCGTGCGCACTAGACCGGACTATGCGACCTCTCCATGTCTCGATGCAGGATTATACTTGATGGGAATGTGTTATGCCAAATCTGAAGGCCGGCTTCCGCTCCAAGCTGCCGACTGCCAGGTCCCAGTATGACCCCTATCATTTCCCAATCACTGTGCCCGGGCTAGAATGAGATGACAATGGCGTCGCCTCTCCGACTATTCTCGATGCCAATAGCGACATCGGGAATGGCCAGGAATACTATCCGTAACTCCACCGGCGCCATCCCAATTAACAGGAAAACCCCACACAAGTGGGGTCCTACTTTGTTACCTGGCGGAGAGGGAGGGATTCGAACCCTCGATCCCTTCCGGGATACGCGTTTTCGAGACGCGCGCACTAGGCCAACTATGCGACCTCTCCATGACGACCCGGAGTATAGCATAGGCGCAGGGCGCGAGCAAAAACGTGGAGCGGGGAGCGTAGAGCGTGGTGCGTGGAGCGTAGAACGTGAAGCGGGGAGCGGGGAGCGTAGAACGTGGAGCGGGGAGCGGGGAGCGTAGAACGTGGAGCGGGGAGCGAACATTGTGAAGTTACCCGGCCGATGAAAGACACACCATACGCTTCACGTACCACGTCAACCTGATTGTCCATTTGCCAACACAAGGACATGCGGCATGAGAAAAGACAAGCTCGCAGAACTACGAGAGATGCGCGCCAGGGCCAAGCTGGGCGGCGGGCAGGCTCGTATCACGGATCAGCACGCCAAGGGCAAGCTGACCGCGCGTGAGCGCATCGATCTGCTGCTGGACAGCGGCACCTTCCAGGAACTGGGCCGGCTTGCCACACACAACATCGGCGATTTCGGCATGGCCAACAAGAAGTATCCGGGCGACGGCGTCGTGACCGGCTTTGGCAGAATCGATGGTCGCCGTGTCGCGGTCTACGCCCAGGACTTCACCGTGCTGGGCGGCTCCTTCTCGCAGGTCCAGGCGCAAAAGATCTGTAAGATCATGGAGGTAGCGCAGGCCAGTGGCATCCCGGTGATCGGGCTGCTCGACTCCGGCGGCGCACGCATCCAGGAAGGCGTGAGGTCATTGGCGGCCTACGGCGAATTGTTCGTCCGCAATGTCCTGGCATCGGGCGTCATCCCCCAGATCTCCGTGCAGATGGGGCCTTGCGCGGGCGGCTCGGTTTATTCCCCCGCCCTCACCGACTTCGTCATCATGGTCAAGAAGACCAGTTACATGTTCATCACCGGCCCCGAGGTCATCAAGGCTGTGACCGGGGAGCAGGTGGATTTCGAGTCGCTGGGCGGGGCCATGGTGCACAATTCGGTCAGCGGCGTCGCTCACTTCGCAGCCGACGATGAATTCAACGCCTTCCGGATCGTCAAGGAGCTGCTCAGCTATCTGCCCCAGAACAACGCCGAAGACCCCCCGCGCGTGACCCCGTACGACGACCCGGCCCGCCGCGACGAGTCGCTGGATCGCCTGATCCCGGAGCAGAGTGACGAACCGTACGATATGCAGCAGGTCATCAACGGCGTGTTCGACCGGGGCAGCTTCCTGGAAGTGCATCCGCATTACGCCCCGAACGCGGTGATCGGCTTCGCCCGGCTGGATGGCTTCCCGGTCGGCGTGGTGGCAAACCAACCGCTCTTCATTGCCGGTGTGCTGGATACAGACTCGGCCGACAAGATCGCCCGTTTCGTGCGGTTCTGCGACGCCTTTAACCTGCCGATCATCACCTTCGTGGATTGCCCCGGCTACCTGCCGGGAGTCGCGCAGGAACATGGCGGTATCATCCGGCATGGCGCCAAGATCATCTACTCCTACTGTGAGGCGACCGTGCCCAAGATCAGCGTGGTGGTGCGCAAGGCCATGGGCGGCGCGTACATCGCGATGGGCAGCAAGCAAATGCGCACCGACCTGGCTTACGCCTGGCCGTCGGCCGAGATCGCGGTGATGGGCCCCGATGGTGCGGTTAATATCCTGTACCGCGACGAGATCAGCAAGGCGGCGGACCCGGCCCTGCGGCGCCAGCAGCTCATCCAGGAATACGTGGACAAATTCCACAACCCCTACTCGGCGGCCGACATGGGCCAGATCGATGAGGTCATCGAGCCAAGCACAACCCGCCTGCGATTGGTCACTGCGCTGGAGATCCTGCGCTCGAAAGCCTCCAGTAATCCGCCGAAGAAGCACGGGTTGATGCCGGTTTAGCGGATGGCCGATAGCGGATGGCAGATGGCAGATGGCGGATAGCCGATGGCAGATGATAATCTCAGCGCTTTCAGCTATCAGCCACGAGCCTTCAGGCATCAGCCAGGGGATGAAAACTCGATGAGCCAAACCGTGCCTGAATTGCTCCACCAGGGCTTGATCATGGCCGCCCTCGGCATGGGCCTGGTGTTCGCAGCGCTGGCTTTGCTGTGGGGCATCATGACATTGATGACGCGGCTGCTCAAGTCCAAGCCGGAGTCCCAGGAAGCGGAAGCCGAGGCTGGCGAAATCCGGCCAGGCCCGGTCACCGCCGCACAGAGCGAACCGTCACCCGAGGACATGTTGACAGCGCAACGCGCTCGTGTGGCGGCAATAGCAGCCGGCGTCTTGATGGCCAACGCGATGCCCCGGCCTTTCGATGTCCCGGCCCGACCGGACCTCGAACAAGGCCAGGTGGCTCCCGTCTGGGTCGCCGCAAACCGTGCGCGTGCCCTGCACGCCTGGCAACCTCACCGGGCAGCAGAACCGGGATCGCCGGAGTAGGATTCTTGGTATCTATTCAGCCTACGTCATTGCGAGCGGGTTAACGAGTCAACAGGTGATACGGCACACCGCCAGCGAAGCAATCTCTGCGCTCAGGTGACAGATTGCTTCGTCGCTGCGAGTGCCGCCATGTATCTGGCGTGAACAACACCGCTCCTCGCAATGACGGCTGAATAGTTACGGTTCTTGTTTCCTGGCTTGCTGCTGTTCCGTTGCGCAGGTCGGCCCATTGGCCTATCTCACGAGCCAACTTTCATCAGAAAGGCTACCATCGTGCCCGTATTTGACATCACCGTCGATGGCCAGACATATCATGTGGAAATCCCCGACCTCGACGCGACGCCTCTCCAGGTGATTGTGGACGGCCAATCGTTTGAGGTCGAAATCGTTGGCAGTGAGATAGGCGCCGCACCGGATCAACCAGCACCTTCCGCCTGGACGTTGGTGCCGGTTGCGGCGCCGCGACCGGACCAGGTGCGAGCCGCCCCCCTGCCCGCACCGGCGACGCCCGTCGGCGGCTCCAAAGTGATAGCTCCCATGCCCGGCACCATCCTCTCCGTCGAAGTGCGCCTGGGGCAGCCGGTAGAACCCGGCCAGGTGCTATGCGTGCTCGAAGCCATGAAGATGAAGAACCCGATCCGAGCCACGCAGCCTGGCACTGTCGCCGAGATCTGCGTCGAGGCCGGCAAGACCGTGGCGCACGGCGAGTTGTTGGTCCGGCTGACGTAAGGGGGCGGCATGCAAATCGGCTGGGACAACCTGCTGGGCCTGCTGTCCAGTGTCACGCATCTGACCTGGGCGAACGTGCTGATGCTCGGCGTCGGCGGCGCCCTGATCTACCTGGCGATCGTCAAGGAATACGAGCCGGTGTTGTTGATCCCGATCGGGGTCGGCGCGATCCTGGCAAACATCCCCGGCGCGGGCATGGGCATCGACCTGAGAGCTATCGCCTCGGGCGAGCCGGTCAGCGGCGTGTTCTCTCCGCTGTACAAGGCCGGCATCGAAACGGAGCTGTTTCCCCTGCTCCTGTTTATCGGCATCGGCGCGATGACCGATTTCGGCCCGCTCCTCTCCAACCCCAGGATGGTGCTGGTGGGGGCGGCCGGTCAGTTCGGCATCTTCGGCGTGCTGCTTCTCGCGCTGGCCTCGGGCATGTTCAGCCTGGATCAGGCGGCATCCATCGGCATTATCGGCGCCATCGACGGGCCGACAAGCATCTTCGTCTCATCGAAGCTGGCGCCTGAGCTGCTGGCGCCTATCGCCGTGTGCGCCTACACCTACATGAGCCTCGTGCCGATCATCATGATCCCGGTCATGCGGCTGCTAACCACCCAAAAGGAGCGTGCCATCCGCATGCCCTACACCGAGCGGCCGGTGAGCAAGCGCACGCGCATCCTCTTCCCCATCGTGATCACCCTGCTGGTGGGTTTGCTCGCGCCACAGGCCAGCCCGCTGATCGGCACGTTGATGTTCGGCAATCTGATGCGGGAGTCGGGTGTGGTGGATCGCCTGGTCAAGACTGCGGGCAACGAAATCGCCAATATCGCCACTCTTTTCCTGGGCCTCACCATCGGCGCGACCATGGTCGGCTCGTCGTTTGCCAACGTGCAGACGTTGATCATCCTGGGGCTGGGGATCCTCGCGTTCGGGCTGGACATCGCCGCCGGCATCCTGTTCGGGAAGCTGTTGAACGTCATCACCCGGGGCAAGTTCAACCCGCTGATCGGCGCGGCCGGCATCAGCGCATTCCCGATGGCCGCGCGCGTCGTCAACCGTGTGGGCCTGGAAGCAGACTACAACAACTTCCTGCTGATGCATGCGATGGGCGCCAACGCCGCGGGACAGATCGCGTCGGTGATCGCGGGCGGGATTGTGTTGGCGCTGTTGGTGAGATGATGGGTATTGGGGATTGGGGATTAGGTATTGGGTATTGAAGTGGTGATCCGAGCGATTTCGATGAGCCGGCGCGTGGCGGGCATCCTCTGCCCCGGTGTGACAGGACGCGTCCTGGCAAGCTTCAGCCGCGTCTGCGATCTTGTCACCGACGACGGCGCGGTTGTCGCGTTGGTGTGGGGAGGTGTAGGCGACGGTGCACTGAACGTCGTGCTTGCGCGCGAGCCGGGTGCCGCTTTGCCGGCCGGCACCCGGTTCGCGGTGCACCGTCAGGAAAACCGCCACGTGCCAGGCACTTCGCAAGTGCCTGGCACGTCCGCGGTGATTCTCAGGGCAGTTTCTCATGCCGGGCGCGGCGCCACGGCTCATGAAAATGTCACGCTGAGCGGGTTTACCACTCAAGGTGCGTTGCGGCGAATGACCAGCGAAGCATCCGTCCGCCATGCTCAGGACAGGTCCCTGTGCGGTGCCACGGATTCTTCGCTGGTGGCATGCCGCAACGGTGCTCACGGGGTTAACCCGCTCAGAATGACAGGCGGTAGGCCCATTTTCAGGGCAGATGGCCATGCCGCACGCGGCGCCATGACTTCTACGGGTAAGAAAGCGACTGCTATCGTCTATGGCCGATCGTCCATCGTCCTCCTCGTTGATCTGTCCTCCGCGATGATATGGGACCCACGACCGGATTGGGAGGCGCTGCAAGCGCGACGAGCTCAGATCGTGGCTGCTGCGCCGGTGATCCAAAAGCTGTTGGCGGACGATGCCGTCCGGCGTGCCGCACACAACAGCGAAAATGAAGAACTGGGCTTGTCGGCACAGATACCCATACCGGGCGCGGTGTTACGGCAAGTGAGAATGGCTCACCACCAAGACACAAAGACACCAAGAGCACAAGGAATGGGAGATGCTTTGTGTCCTTCGTGCCTTGGAGCCTTTGTGGTGAGGGGGCGATTTTCAGGGCGGGCCGCCGGGATCGACACCGTGACGCGCGCTGGAGCGGCGCTGAACGCGATCTACCGCCATGGTGACCGCGACGCGCTCGCTACAGCCGTCCGAACGCTGTGCGGCCTGGGGCCGGGGTTGACGCCGGCGGGAGACGATTGGCTGGCAGGCTGGCTGTTGGGGCTGCACCTGGCGCCAGACCCGAAAGGTCTCGGGGATCTTTCAGATCTCGTCACGGACATCGCAGCCGCTCGCACCACCACCCTCAGCCGGGCGTTCCTGGAGTGTGCGGCCGCAGGCGAGGCGGACGCCAGTTGGCACGCGCTGCTGGATGCGCTGGCAGGTGAATCAGCGAATGAGCGAGTCGAGAAATCAGCGCGCGCCATCCTCGCTCACGGCGATACGTCTGGCGCGGCGATGCTGGGCGGCTTCCTGGCCGGTATCGACTGAGAATCGGCTTGGAAATGTGCGCCCATCCCGGCGTGCGTTCACTTGCCTACGCCGGAATACCGTGCTATACTCGCCGCCATGCAGAAAAGACTCGTCACGCTGTCCGTGCGAATCCTTCCGGCACTCCTTCTGTCATTGAGTTTCCTGGTTCCCCGCGCGACTGCAGCCGGGCTTGCGACACCACCACTGATTCCGCCGTTGCAGGAATCTCAGGGCGGGTTCCAGTATACGGTGCAAGCCGGTGACACGCTGTGGGACATTGCTGTAGCGCACGGCATCACGGTCGAAAAGCTGATCGCGGCGAACGATCTGGCCGATCCCAGCCTGCTGAGGGCCGGGCAGGTTATCTTCGTTCCGGCCCAACCCATCAAGAATCCACAGGCAGCTTCACCGGCGGCCGCCACGGCTGTACCGGCGCCGGCCGGAACTCCAATCGCTCTGCCTGCCGATTTACCGGCGGAGATCGCCGGCTGGCCGGCCAAGATTCTGGCGCTGATCAACGATAAGCGAGCCGCTCAGGGATTGCCGGCGCTGGCGTGGTCACCCGAACTGGCGAGCGTAGCCCAGGCCCATGCGGCGGATTGCGCGCAGCACAATCGGGGCAGCCATGTGGGCTCCGATGGGGCATCGTTGCTGACCCGGCTCGACCGGGCCGGCTACGTGACGAGCAGGGCCAGCGAGAATTGGGCCAACGCCCAGGATGTGGGACACGCGTTTGGGCTGTGGTGGAACGAATCGCCAGGGAATGACCCTCATCGCCGCAACATCCTGGGGGCGAACTACACCGAGATCGGTATCGGGATTGCTCGCGGCCCGTGGGGATACTACTTCATCGCCGATTTCGGCAGCCGGTAAGTATCAGTTGATCCGTTAGCCCGCTCGCAACACCTGCATCCACCAGGGATGCGGTGTGACATAGTCTGATAGATACCGTGGTTCCTCGAACTCCATTATGTCCGTGCAAGGAGGCATCGACCATGAAGCTCATTGATCTTACGATCCCGCTCGGTATCGGCACACCGCCGTGGCCAACCTATGAGCCATTGCAGGTCAAGTATTTCAAGCGGCTGGCTCCGAACGGCGCTAATGGCCAGCTTCTCACCCACTCGAACCACCTGGGCACCCACCTCGACGGAGAAATCCACTTCTTCACGCCCGGCAAAGACATCGCCAGCCTGGACATGGACTTCCTCGTCGGCCCGGCAGCGATCGTGGACCTTTCGGACGCCTGCGGCAATTATGACATCTACACGTCGCAAATGGTCGAGGAGCGCGTGGAGGTGCGCGAGGACGACATCCTCATCATCCACACCGGCTTCCATCACTTCGGTTGGGATATGCCCACGGCCGACGAAATCCGCTACATGGTGCAGCATCCCGGCCCCGACCGTGAGTTCGCCATCTGGGCCAGGCAGAAGAAGCTCAAATGGATCGGCGTCGATTGCGGCAGCGCGGATCACCCCATGAACACCATCATCCGCCAGTGGATGCCGCGGCAGGCCAAAGAGGCGGACGCGCACTTCCAGAAGAAATACGGCACAACCCTGGCCGAACGGTTCGATGACTCTAAGTATCAGCTCATGCACATCGAGATGTTCCCCGACCACATCATCCACGCCGAATGTATCGGCGGCGAGCTCGATCTGCTGCTCAATCGTCGCGTCACCGTCGGCTTCTTCCCCTGGCGCTTCGTGGATGGCGAAAGCTGCATCGGCCGCTGCGTCGCGTTCGTCGACGATGACGAATACGCCAGGCTGATGAAGGCCAAGGAGACGATGGGCATCACGAGATTCGGCGACGCGTTCGACCCGGCGCACGTGGAGCGGATCGACGCATTGTCGAGGTAGGGACAGGTTTTGGGGATTGGGGACTGGGGATTGGCGACTAGGGACTGGGGAAGTGGCATCCCAAATCCCTAATCCCTAATCCCTAATCCCTAATCCCTGATCCCCGGGAGTTGAGAAGCAGATGCAACGTTTCACCGTCGCCTGCGCCCAATACGCCATCACGCCGATGGACACAGTCGCCAACGTCGCCAAGTCGGTCGCGTGGACGCGCCGCGCGCGCACTGAATCCGGCGCGCAACTCATCGCGCTGCCCGAGACGATCACCACCGGCTTCGTGCCGAGCGTGGGGCCGGCCGAGCTTTGGGATCTGGTGGACGTGCTGCCCGGACACCTCTCGGAGCCGCTACAGAGGGTCGCTCAGGAGCTGGGCATCTATCTCGTCTTCGGCACCTACGAGCGGGGGCAGGTGCGGGGGGTGGTGTACAACTCGGCGGTGATGATCGGGCCAAACGGTGACGTGCTCGGCGTCTACCGCAAGACCCATCTGTTTCCGTCGGAGCGGATGGCTGGCGAGAAGGGATGGTCCACTCCCGGTGACGCTCCGGTCGTGATCAAGACGCCGCTTGCCAACGTCGGGCTGACGATTTGCTACGATGGCGATTTCCCGGAGCTCTACCGCGCTGAGGCGATCATGGGCGCGGAGGTGATCGTCCGCACCAGCGCGCTGCTGCGCTCCTTTGAAATCTGGGAGCTGACCAACCGGGCACGAGCCTACGACAATCACGTCTATATCGTTGGCTGCAACTACGTCGGGCCGGATGCGGGAGGCAACTACTATTTCGGCCACAGCCTGATTGTGAGCCCCATCGCCCAGAAGCTGGCCCAGGCGCGCGGCACCGAGGAGATCTGCTTTGCCGAGCTCGACCCGGACCCGATCAAGCGGATCACCTACGGCGCAACCAGCCCGATGATCTTCGATCACCTGGCGGATCGGAACCTGGCGGCGTATCGGAACATCCTGACGCCCGCGCGCAGCGGGTTTGAGCCGGCGAAACCTGCCACGTGAGTATCCTGATGTGACAGTCCTTATGCCGTCACGTCGCGTGACTCGTCGCTCCTGGGACGCCGCGACCCATCCCCGATATCTACCGAGGGGTAGCCATGCAACCACTCAATGGCCTCCGTGTGCTTGATCTGACACGGGCATTGGCCGGCCCGTTCTGCACCATGATGCTGGGTGACCTGGGCGCCGACGTGATCAAGGTCGAACGACCCGGTGTCGGTGATGAGAGCCGCGGGTGGGGACCGCCGTTCGTCGGACACCCCTACGGCCCTTATCCCGGTGAGTCAGCCTACTTCATCGCGGCCAACCGCAACAAGCGCAGCGTGACGGTCAACTTCAAGGAGCCCGCCGGTCGGGAGATCGTCCGGCAACTGGCTGGCGCATCAGATGTCATGGTCGAGAACTTCCTGCCCGGCACGCTCGATGAAATCGGACTGGGCTATGAGGCGTTACATGCTCTGTCCCCGCGCCTGGTCTACTGCTCGATCAGCGGTTACGGTCGCACAGGGCCCTGTGCCGAGCGGCCCGGTTACGATTTCATCATCCAGGCCGAGGGCGGGCTGATGAGCCTGACCGGCCCCGAAGACGGGCCGGGCTTTCGCATGGGCGTGCCGATCGTGGACATCACCGCCGGGATGTTTGCCGCGACCGCAATTCTCGCCGCGTTGCGGGCGCGCGACGCGACCGGGCAAGGTCAGCTCGTGGATGTGTCACTGCTCGACACGCAGATCGCCCTGCTCGCCAACGTCGGCTCAGGCTACCTGGTGAGCGATCGGCCTCCACGGCGGCAAGGCAATGCCCATCCCAACATCGCGCCCTACGAGGCGTTTCAGGCCCGCGATCGTTGGTTTGCGCTGGCGGCAAATAACGAACGGCAATGGGGGATCCTGTGCGACGCCCTCGGCCGGCCCGACCTGAAGACCGATCCGCGCTTCGCCAGCAACCGGGAGCGCGTGACACATCGTGGCGCGCTGCGCGCCCTGCTGAACGAGGCGTTCTCGACTCAGGATGCGGATCACTGGTTGGCCCAGTTACAGGCCGCCGGGTTGCCCTGCGGGCCGATCAACACCGTGCCGGAGGCGTTCGCCCATCCTCAAGTGCCGGCGCGTGACTTGATCCAGGAAACCGACCACCCTGTCACCGGTCACCTGAAGCTTGCAGGTTTCCCGTACAAGCTGGATCAAACCCCTGCCGCGCTCCGCCTGCCGCCGCCGCTGCTGGGCGAGCACACGGATGAAGTGCTCACCGGCGTGCTCGGCTATACCGTCGAAAGGGTCGCAATCCTGCGAGAACAGAAAGCGCTCTAGTCCGCTGTTTGTAGGGCGCTTGACATCTACTGCATATCGGTGTTACACTCCCGTTCGTTCTCACCGGGCCATCAACCACGCACGCGCTGCTCACACTGAGGTACCAATGACAGTTACCCTCGTTGACATCCGTCGCGGAGCCTATTACGACTCCGCATTCCTCATGCAGCTCCAGCGCACCTTGTCGAGCCTGTCCGGCGTCGTGGATGCCGGTGTGGTGATGGGCACACCCACAAACCAGGAATTGCTGACCACGGTTGATCTGCTCCCGCCCGATGCGCAAGCCGCCAGGCCCGATGATCTCCTGATCGTCGTCAAAGGCGAAGATGAAGCCGCGGCCCGCGCGGCGATGGCCAGCGTGGACGACCTCCTCAACCGCCGCAAGGCGACCCAAAGCGCCGAACATCGTCCCCAGAGCATCGAGAGCGCCGCGGCCATGCTGCCTGACGCTGCCTGGGTTCTGGTATCGGTCGCGGGCCGTTATGCTGCGGCCGTGGCGCGCGAAGCGCTCCGCCTGGGCAAGCACGTCTTCCTGTTCAGCGACAACGTGCCGGTGGAGGAGGAGATCAGGCTCAAGGCGCTGGCCTCGGCCAAGGGTCTGCTGGTGATGGGGCCCGACTGCGGCACGGCCATCGTGCGGGGGATCGGCCTCGGGTTCGCCAACAAGGTGCGACCTGGCCCGATCGGCGTGGTAGCGGCTGCGGGGACGGGCCTCCAACAGGTGACCTCCCGCATCCACCAGCTCGGCGGCGGGGTTTCCTATGGCATCGGCACCGGTGGCCGCGATCTCTCCGAAAAGATCGGGGCGGTCACGTTCAAACAGGGCATCGACCTCCTCGCCCGTGATCCAGACACAAGGGTGATCGTGCTGGTCTCCAAGCCACCCGCGCCCAAGGTGGCCGAGGAGGTGCTGAACGTGGCGCGTTCGGCGGGAAAACCGGTCGTGGTGAACTTCATCGGCCGGCCGGCCCCAGCCTGGCAGATGGACAACCTCTCCTTCGCCACCGGCCTCGACGATGCCGCACGGCTGGCGGTGGAATTGGCGAACGACGAAGGACGAAAGACGATAGACGCTGAAGATGGCGCTCTCCTGGGCAAGTTTGCTCCCCGCCAGCGCTATCTGCGCGGCCTCTTCTCCGGCGGCACCCTGGCCTACGAGGCGCAATACCTCCTGCAAGGCTACCTGCCTCGGATTTGGGCCAACGCGCCGCTCAACAAAGAGAACCGCATCCCCAACTCGCTGGTGAGCCAGGAGCACACCATCATCGACCTGGGCGAGGATGAATTCACCGTCGGCCGCCTGCACCCGATGATGGACAACGAGCTGCGCATCCGGCGGCTCTTCCAGGAGGCCAACGACCCGGCGGTCGCCGTCATCCTGCTCGACGTGGTGATCGGCTACGGCTCGCATCCCGACCCGGCCAGCGAGCTGGCCCCCGCGATCGCCAGGGCGAAGGCGACGGCGGCCGCGGCCGGGCGTCACCTGGAGGTCGTCACCGTGGTCACCGGCACCGACGAGGATCCGCAGAACCTCGCCGGCCAGATCGAGCAATTGAGAGCCGCAGGCGTGTGGGTGGATACGAACAACGAGGCCGTGGTGCGCTACGCCGGCCGCATCTTGCGCGCCCTCAACCCTCAATCCCTGATACCTAATACCCAATCCCCCGTAGACCTTGCCACCTTGCAGAAGCCCCTCTCCGCCATCAACGTCGGCCTGGAATCGTTCGCCGAGAACCTGGCCGTCCAGGGTGTGCCTGCGATCCAGGTGGATTGGCGGCCGCCCGCGGGGGGAAATGAGAAGCTGATGATGATCCTGGAACGCATGAAGGGGAACTAAGATGATCGACATCGAACAAGCCAACAGAACAACCGTCGAACGGATGATGGAAGCCCGGCCGGTGGTGGTCGGGGTCGGGCGCGCACGCGACGTGATTCCCGGGATGCGCGACAACCTGCTGCTGCACGCCGGCCCGCCGGTGACGTGGGAGCGGATGGCCGGCCCGATGAAGGGCGCGGCCGTGGGCAGCCTGATCCTCGAAGGCAAGGCGACGGGCTGGGACGATGCCGAGGCGCTCATCACCTCCGGCGCCATCGAGTTCGAGCCGTGCCACCACCACGCGGCCGTCGGGCCGATGGCGGGCCTGATCTCCCCCTCGATGATGGTCTACATCGTCGAGAACCAGACAAGCGGCAACAAGGCGTACTCCGGCATCAACGAGGGCCGCGGCAAGGTGCTGCGCATGGGCGCGTACGGCGAGGATGTGCTCGCGCGCATGCGCTGGCTCAACGCTGTGCTGGCGCCCGTCGTCAATGACGCGCTCAAGCTGTGCGGCGGCATCGACCTGCGCTCGCTGCTGGGCCAGGCGTTGCACATGGGCGACGACGGCCACAACCGGCTGGCGGCCGCGTCGCTGCTGTACCTGAAGAGCCTCGATCCTTACATCGTCAAGACCGCGCCGAGCGCGGATGTCGCGTCGGATATTCTCAAGGCGTTGGGCGATAACGCGCTGGCAGTCCTCAACCCGGTGATGGCAGCCTGCAAGACGATGGCGGACGCCGGTCACAACGTAGAGGGCAGCACCATCGTGACGGTGATGGCCCGCAACGGCACCGATTTCGGCATCCGGGTGTCGGGCCTGGGCGACCGCTGGTTCACCGCCCCGGCGGGCGTGGTGAAGGCGCTCTATTTCCCCGGCTTCACCGAGCGGGACGCCAACCCCGACATCGGTGACAGCACGATCACCGAGACCGCAGGCATCGGCGGGTTTGCGATGGCGTCCGCCCCTGCGATCGTGACCTTCATCGGCGGCGTAGCAAAGGACGCGGTCAACACCACGCTTGACATGTACGAGATCACCTACACGGAGCACAAGTTCTTCACCATGCCGCCGCTCGACTTTCGTGGCACGCCGACCGGAATCGACATCCGCAAGGTCGTGGAGAAGGGCATCCCGCCACGCGTCAACACCGGCGTGGCGCACAAGGACCCCGGCATCGGGCAGGTGGGCGCCGGCGTGGTCTCCGCGCCGATGAGCGTGTTTGAGGACGCGTTGGTGGCGTTTGCGGAGAAATATGGGTATTAGGGATTGGGGATTAGGGATTAGGGATTGGGGATTAGGGGCTGGCGATTGGAAGGGATTGTGCGAGACCCACTTCGGTTCGAGGATTTACGGATCCTGCAGGCGGCGGAGGCTGTGGCTGATGCGGTCTGGCTGCTGGTCTCCCGCTGGACACCGTTCGCGCGTGACGCGGTCGGGATCCAGTTGGTGAGAGCAGCGGATTCTATAGGTGCCAATATCGCCGAAGGGTTTGGGCGTTTTCACTACGGAGAGAAGCTTCAGTATGCGTACTATGCCCGGGGGAGTCTGTTCGAAACGAAATACTGGCTCAACCGAGCCGCGGCTCGCGACCTGATTCCAACCGGAGACATGGCGAGCTATGCAAGTCGGCTGACGGAGCTGGCCCGCCAGCTAAACACATGGGCCGGAGATCTGAAAGATCAACGTCGTGGCGGGGCGGGACAGCCCGGTGCGATTCGTGAGACGCCACCGGAATATGTCGTAGGGCAGACAGATGACCCTGCTGTACCGAACGCGACCGTGAAACAAGTTCCACTGTTGCAACCCGAAAAGGAGTGGGACACCCTGCCGACGCCAATTATAGGTGAAGAGGGGCTGGCCTGGCTTGCCGCAATCCCTAATCCCTAATCCCCAATCCCTATCGAAAGGACACATCCCATGACAAGAGACGAACTGATCGCCTTGATGTCCAACGCCAGGCTCTACGACCTGACGCAGGATTGCAGCATCTTCACCCCGCCGTGGCCCGGCGAAAAGTCCTTAGAAGTCCACTTCTTCAAGCGCGTCACGGGCGCGTACGGCGGTGGACAAGGGGCAAACGGACAAATCCTCAACTGGAGCAACACCGTCGGCACCCATCTCGTGGGCGAGCGGGCGTTCCACTCCGGCGGGCGCGCGCTTTCCGATGTCCCGCTAACCGACCTGTGCGGGCCAGGTGTCGTCGTGGACATCTCGGACGCCGTGTCGGACTACAGCCTGTACACGCCCGAGATGATCATGAGCCGGGCGACGGTCAAGCCGGGCGACATCCTGATCATCAACACCGGCTACCACCGCTACTCGTGGGATCAGCCGGACACCGTGAACCCGGAGGCGCAGGGCGGCGTTGAGTCGAAGGAGTTCGGCTTCCTGGTGCGCCACCCCGGCCCGTCGCCGGACTTCTTCAAGTGGGCGCTGGAGATGAAGCTGAAGGTGGTCGGCGTGGACTGCGGGTGCGCTGAGCACCCGATGAACACCCCCATCCGGCGCATGCACGACAATCACTTCCAGTTGGCCGAGGCGAAGCTGAAGCAGCAGTACGGCAAGGCCTGGGACGAGATGTTCCCCCAGGACGAGTACTACCAACTGACGCATATGACCATGCCCAAGGCCCATCTCCTGCTGGCCGAATCCATCGTGGGCGAGATCGACAAGCTGAAGAACCAGCGCGCCTGGATCACGATCATGCCGATCCCGTTCATGGAAGTGGAGACGGCGTGGGCGCGGGTGGTCGCTTACCAGGCGCCCGACGGGGTCAGCGAGGCTGACTTCTTCTCAGCCATGTCGTCCGCCGAGATGCTGGACATGACGGTTCCCTTCAGTGTGCAGACGCCGCAGTGGGCCAACTACGTGCCGCTGACCGTCAACTACACCAAGCGGGTCGGCGGGCAGCACTTCGGCATGGGGCGCAACGGCTCGATCTGCAACGCCAGCATCCACCTCGCCACGCACATGGACGGTGAAAAGCATTTCTGGCCGCGCGGCCGGGCCATCGGCCAGGTGCCCCTCAACGAGTGGGTGGGGCCCGGCGTTATCGCAGATATATCGCATCTCGTGAGCGATTCCAGTGTTTATACACCGCAAATGATCGAGTCGGTCATCGAGGTGCGCCCGGGAGACATCCTGATCACCAAGACAGGGTGGCACAAGTACGGCTGGATCAGCCCGGATTCGGACGAATTCCGCTACATGATCCGGCATCCGGGACCATCGCCCGACTTCGCCCAGTGGTGCGTCGACAAAAAGCTTAAGTGGCTGGGCGTGGATGCGGTGAGCCAGGATCACCCCATGAACACGATCCAACGGCTCTGGCATCCCAAGACGTTCGAAGAGGCCAACCGCAAGCTGATCCGGGACTTCGGCCAGAATTGGGATGAGATGTTCCCGCTGGAACACTACTACCAGGACACGCACTTCAACCTGTTCCCGAGGAAGATCGTCCACGCCGAAAACCTGGGCGGCGCCATCGCTGACGTGCCCAGCGGTCGCTACTACATCGGCTGCTTCCCGCAGAAGGTGATGGAGGCGGAGAGCATGTGGGGCCGGTTTGTGGCGTGGCGCGAGAAGTAGATATTGGGGATTGGGGATTGGGGATTAGGGATTTACGGGCTATCGGCAATACCCAATACCTGATACCCAATACCTGATATCCCGTCAGAAACCGCGGGCACCGATGTGCGCTGATATCCTCGTCACGGGAGCCGCAGGAAAAACCGGCCGGGCCGTCATCCGGGCGCTGGCCGGCCGCGGCCAGGCGGTTCGGGCGCTGGTGCGCAGGCCCGACCAGGAGCCGACGATCGCACTGGCTGGCGCGCAGGAGAGCATCGCCGGGGACATGCAGGAGCCGGCGACCCTGGCGGCCGCGGCGAGAGGCGTTCGGTTGGTTTACCACATCTGCCCGAACGTCAGCCCGCACGAGCTCTCCATCGGCCAGGCGGCCATCGCCGCGGCCCAGGCAGCCGGCGTCGAGCATTTCGTCTATCACTCGGTGCTCCACCCGCAAACCGAGGCCATGCCGCACCACTGGCTGAAGCTGCGGGTCGAGGAGCAACTGCTCGCTGCGGGCATACCGTGCACGATCCTGCAGCCCGCCGCGTACATGCAGAATGTGCTGGCCCAGTGGGAACAAATCACCGTGCGGGGCATCTATCCCGTGCCCTATCCCATCGAGACCCGGCTGGGGATGGTGGACCTGGCCGACGTGGCCGAAGCCGCTGCGGTCGTGCTGACCGAGCCGGGTCACGCCGGCGCCATCTACGAGCTGGCGGGGCCAGAAGCGCTTTCGCAGGTCGAAGTCGCCGCGATCCTGGCCGGGCAGCTCGGCCGCCCGGTGCGCGCCGAAACGATCCCGTGCGACGCGTGGGAGCGCGACGCCCGCGCCAACGGCCTCGCCGAATACCAGGTCAAAACCTTGCTCAGCATGTTCCGCTACTACGAGCGACACGGCTTTTGCGGCAACTCGAACGTTTTGCGGTGGCTGTTACACCGGCCGCCGACCACGTTTGCCGCTTTCATCCAGCGCGAGGCTCAACTACATGCCAGGCGAACTTGAATCCTACCGAGAGCGTCTCGATGACCTGCGCCGCCTGATCGGCGAGTTGATCGCCGACCTGCCCGCTGAGGCGCTCAATTGGCGGCCCATCGAAGGGACGGGTGACGACGCGACCAACTCGCTGGCCGTGCTCGCCACCCACGTGGCCGGCGCCGAACATTTCTGGATCGCCGAAGTGATCGGACAGCAGCCTGCCACCCGTGACCGGGATGCCGAGTTCCGCACTGCGGCGGTCCATGCAGAGGAACTGGTGCGCAAGCTGGAGGCGGTCGGGGCTGAGACGCGCCAGGTATTCGCGGCCCTGTCTGAAACCGAGCTGAACGGCGTTCGGATTGCCAGAGGCCACGAGGTCACGGTGCGCTGGGGGATCCTCCACATGATCGAACACAGCGCACTGCACCTGGGTCACATGCAGATCACCTACCAACTGTGGATGAGCGGCAAGGCCAAGCCTTCGCCCCTGTGGGCTTCCCAACTTCCGAAGAAGCAGGCAACAGGTAACTGATGCCGGGTATTGGCGGCTAACCCCCAGTACCCAATCCCCAATACCCATCAAAAGGAGTAGCTGCCTAGATGAAACCAGCTCCCTTTGAGTATTACGCACCGAACACCCTGGCCGAGGCGCTTGATCGAGTGGCCGAACTGGGTTATGCGGCCACGATTCTGGCAGGCGGGCAGAGCCTCGTGCCGGCCATGAATTATCGTCTGTCGCAGCCTGCGGCCCTGGTAGACCTGAACAACGTCGCTGAGCTGTTCCACATCCGGCCGACGGACGACGGCGGCGTGCTGATCGGCGCGATGACGCGCACCGGCACGGTTGAGCACGACCCTTTGATCGCCCAACGTGCGCCGCTGTTGACCGAGTCGGTGCCCTACATCGCCTGGGCGCAGATTCGCAACCGCGGTACCTTCGGGGGCAACCTCGCCCACGCCGATCCCGCAGGCCACCTGCCGGCGATCGCAACGGCTCTGAACGCCCGCTGCCACGTGAAAAGCAAAACCGGCGACCGGTGGCTCTCATGCGACGAGTTCTTTGTCGGCGCGTTCACGACGGCGATGGAGCCGGATGAGCTGCTGGTCGAGGTGGCGCTGCCTCCTATGCCGCCCCGCAGCGGGTGGAGCTACAAGCAGGCATCGCGTCAGGCGGGCGCGGAGGCGATGGTGGGTGTCGCGGCAATCGTGGCCTTGGACGAGCGCGGCCGCTGCGCGCACGCACGCATCTCGTACGTCAGCGTCGGCGAAATCCCGCCCATTGCGCACGCCGCAGCTCGAACCCTGAAGGGACAGATACCCACGCCGCAGGTCATCGAGGCCGCTGCCGAGGCGGCCTCCCAGTCGGATGTGGATCCCGGTGAGGACATCCACGCGACCGCCACATACCGCCGGTTCCTGGTGCGGAATCTGACCCGGCGGGCGTTGAGCGAGGCGTTTGAACGGGCGAGGACTGGGTATTCGGGATTAGGGATTCGGGATTCGGGATCAGGGATTCGGGATTCGGGATTAGGGATTAGAGATTCTCGCGCTAATCCCCAATACCTAATACCCAATCCCCAATACCTAATACCCAATCCCCAATCCCCAATCCCCAATACCCAATCCCCAATAACCGTCACCGTGAATGGCACGCGCTATGAACGCACGGTTGAGCCCCGCATGCTGCTCAGCGACTTCATCCGCCACGAGCTGGGGCTGACCGGCACCCACGTCGGCTGCGAGCACGGCGTCTGCGGGACCTGCACGGTGCGGCTCGACGGCCAGCCCATCCGCTCCTGCCTCACATTCGCGGTGCAGGCGCACGGGCACGAGGTGCAGACGGTCGAGGGCCTGGGAACGATGGACGACCTCCACCCCCTCCAAGAGGCTTTCCGGGACGCCCACGGCCTTCAGTGCGGCTTCTGCACGCCGGGCTTCCTGATGACCCTGGTCCCATTCCTGGAAAAGAATCCGAACCCCACGGAAGAAGAGATCCGCCGGGCGATTTCAGGCAATCTCTGCCGGTGCACGGGGTATCAGCATATCGTGGAGGCGGTGAAGTTGGTTGCACAGAGGACGGGTGGGTATCAGGGATAGGGAATTAGGAATTAGGAATTGGGAATTAGGAATTCTCGCGCCAATACCCAATCCCTAATCCCCAATATCTAATACCCGTTCAAGGAGCAGTCCTGTGACGACAAAATACGTGGGCCAACGCATCAAGCGCAACGAGGATCCTCGTCTGCTGACCGGGCAGGCGCTCTTTGTTGACGACGTGCAGATCCCGGGCATGTTGCATGCGGCGTTCTTCCGCAGCGACTATGCCCATGCGCGCGTCAACCACCTGGACGTGTCAAAGGCGCGGCAGCATCCGGGCGTGGTGGCGGTCTACACGGCTGCCGACCTGGGCAGCTTCTGGAAGCCCGGCCCCTTGCTGGTGCCTGCGCCCCACTCGATCCCAGGGTTGATCTTCAACCAGCGCACGCAGCTCCCCATGGCCAAAGACAAGGTGCGTCACACCGGTGAGGCGCTCGCCTGCGTCATCGCGGAGAGCCGCTACATCGCGGAGGACGCCTTCGCCGACATCGAGGCCGATCTGGATCCGCTGGACGTGGTGGCCGACCTGGAGATCGCGCTGGAACCAGGCGCGCCCCTGGTGCACGACGAGCTGGGCACGAATCTTGCCTCTTATGTCAAACAGGAGAAGGGGGACTACGCAGCGGCTCGCGCTCAGGCTGACAAGATCATCAGCCGCCGGATGGTCATCGACCGCGGGGCGGCGGCCGCCCTGGAGAATCGCGGTTACGTCTCCTCGTGGGATGCCAAGACGCAAGAGCTCACGATCTGGGCAACCACCCAGGCGCCCATCGCGTATCGGAACACCATCGCGGCGCTGTTGGGGCTATCGGAGAGCCAGGTGCGGGTGATCGCGCCGTTCGTCGGCGGTGGGTTCGGCCCCAAGATCATGTTGGGCCAGCCCGAGGAGCAACTGCTCGGCTGGAGCACCATGCGCCTGGGCCGGCCGATCAAGTGGATCGAGGACCGCCAGGAAAACTTCCTCACCACCACCCAGGAGCGGATGCAGATTCACGACGTCGAGCTCGCCCTGACCCGAGACGGCAAAATCCTGGGGCTGAAGGACGTTTTCATCCACGATACGGGCGCCTATAATCCCTACGCGCTGACGGTGCCGCTGAACACCCAGACGCACACGATGGGGCCGTACGAGGTCCCGAACTTCCACACCGAATATCAGGTGGTGTTCACCAACCGCATCATCGTCACGCCGGTGCGCGGGGCCGGCCGGCCGCAGGGCGTGTTCGTCATGGAGCGCCTGCTTGACCTGGCCGCCAGGGAGCTCGGCCTCGACGTCACCGAAATCCGGGCGAAGAACATGATCCCCCCGGACAAATTCCCATACCGCCAGGGGATCATCGGCCAGGACTTCACCGAGCTGATCTACGATAGCGGCAACTACCCGGCCACGCTGGAGAAGGCCAAGGCGCTGATCGGTTACGACCAATTCGTGCGCGAGGAACAACCCCGGCTGCGCGCCGAGGGCAAGCTGGTGGGCATCGGCGTGGCGTGCTTCACCGAGGGCAGCGCCGTGGGGCCATATGAGGGCGCGCGAGTGACGGTCGAATCGAGCGGCAAAGTCAACGTGGCAACCGGTGTCGGCACGCAGGGGCAGGGGCACTTCACTTCCTTTGCCCAGATCGTGGCCGACCAGGTGGGGCTGACACCGGCGGACGTCCGCATCACCACCGGCGACACGGAGAAATTCCACTGGGGCACCGGCACGTTCGCCAGCCGTGGGGCAACCGTCGCCGGCAATGCCATCAACGCGGCCAGCGCCAGTGTCCGGGCCAAGATCCTCAAGCTCGCCAGCAAGCTGCTCGACACCCCCGAACAGGAGCTGGAAATCGCCGACGGCGTGGTGCGGGTGGCCGACATCCCGGAGAAGTCGATCACGCTGGGCGAGCTGGCGGTGAAAGCGAACCCGATGCGCGGGTCGGTGGAGCCGGGCACCGAGCCGGGGCTGGAATCAACCCAGTACTTCGGGCCGAAGTACGGCGCGACAGGTGCCGGCACGTGCGCGATGATCGTGGAGGTGGACCCCGACACGATGCTGGTGGACATCAAACGCTACGTCATCGCCCACGACTGCGGCACCGTCCTCAACCCCTTGATCGTCGATGGCCAGATTCACGGCGGCGTCTCGATGGGCATCGGCCAGTCGTTTTACGAGAAGCTGGAGTGGGACGAGAACGGCCAACTGCTCAACGCCAACCTGGGCGATTACATGCTGCCGCGGGCCACGGATATGCCGCCCATCACGATCGGACATCTCAATACCCCTTCGCCGCTCAACCCGATGGGATCGAAGGGTGTGGGCGAAGCGGGCGCGATCCCGACGCCGGCCTGTTTCGTACAGGCGGTGGAGAACGCCCTTTCCGGCCTGGGCGTCGAAATCATGGAAACGCCGCTTAGCCCAAACAGGTTGTTTGAATTGGTGCATGAGTGACAGGGATTAGGGATTAGGTATTAGGTATTGGGTATTAGGTATTGCCAATACCTAATACCCAATACCTAATATCCAATATCCAACACCCTCTTCCAGGAGATGAACGCGCATGAAAATCGACGGCGAACATATTTTCCCTGGCCCACGCGCGAAAGTATGGGAGATGATTCGCGACCCGGAGGCGCTGGCAAAGGCCTTACCCGGCACTGAAACGCTCACCAAACTCAGCGAGAACGAGTACGAGGGCACGATGAACGTGCGGATCGGCCCCGTGGCTGGAACGTTCTCCGGCAAGGTGCTGATCTCTGATGAGGTGTCGCCCGAGAGTTGTACCCTCAGCGCTGAAGGCAAAGGCGCGCAAGGTTTCGCAAAGGGGGTGGGTCGCATCCATTTGACCGATGGAGGAGACGGCACGACGCTGATGACATATGAAGGAGAGGTGCAGATCGGAGGCAAGCTGGCGAGCGTCGGCCAGCGTTCGATCGACTCTGTCAGCAAGAGCATGATCCGACAGGGATTGCTCGCCCTAAATCAGGCATTGGAGGCCCGAATGGCGGCGGAAGCCGAAGGCAAGGAAGAAGCCAAGTACACACCCCCTACCGAAGTTGAATTCGCAGCGGCAGTCGCGAAGGATGTCGCCAAAGACGTGGTTACCGGCGCGACGAAATCGCCGGAAGCCAGGATCATGATGTTCATCGTCCCGGTGATTGCAGTTCTTCTCCTTATCGCATTCATCGCTTCCCAGTGCCAGGGGTGATCGGCGCCGGGTCTGCAATCGTCCTGGGCGGAATTGCGGCGCGGCCTCTTACCCGTGCTGCGACTCTGATAGCCGGATCAAAGCTGCATAGACATCCGGCCGCTCTGGCCCAGGCTTGGCTGACTGACTCCAAGCGAAAGGAGGCCCCTCGGTTCCAGACTCTCTCACGGTAGCTTGTGCCCGCCCTCAGCGGCGAATATCGTCCGGAAAATCGGATAGTTTTCTGCCAAACCACCACAAGGAAGGAAAACTCACATGGCTACTGTCACCGCTAAACCCAAAGTCATCGGGTATCTGCCCAACGATATCCCACCCATCGGGCAGATGATCCTGCTCGGCCTGCAGCACGTGCTGACCATGTTTCCGGCCACCGTGCTGTGCGCCATCCTGATGAAATTCCCTGTCAGCACCGTGTTGACCATCACCGGCCTCGGCACGGTCGTCACGCTGGTCGTCAGCAAGCTGGCCATCGGCACTTACATTCCGCTCTACTACGGATCGAGCTTCAGCTATATTACGGCCGTGGCCGGCATTATGGCTGTCAAAGGGGTTACCGCGGACACTGCGGTCGCCCCGCCGGAGATCATCTCCGTGGTCACCGCCGGTTTTATCGCCACCGGCTTGATCAACGTGATCGTCGGCCTGATCATCCGCGCTTCGGGCGGCAAGAAGGCACTGGACAACATCCTGCCCGCGATCATCACCGGCCCGGTGGCGTGCACCATCGGCATCGGCCTGGGCGCCTCTGCGCTCGGGATGGCCGCCGGCACCTGCTGCGGGGTCGCCGATCCGGGTATACAACTCAAGTGGTGGGCGGCCGCCATCGTCACGCTGCTGGCCGCCTACATCTTTTCGGTCTACCTGCAAAGGAAGGGCTTCATCAGCATGTTGCCCATCCTGCTGGCAGCCATCGTCGGCTACATCGTAGCCATACCACTCGGCCTGGTGAACTGGGCCGCATTCGGCCACGAGGCCATCGTGCGGGCCCCGTCCATCGTGCTCCCGCGCTTCAACGACCCGTTGACCATCACAGCGATAGTGGGCATCGGCATCATGGCCATCGCGACCATTCCGGAATCCACGGCGCACCTGTACCAGATCAGCCTGTACGTCGATCACCTGGCAGAGGAACAGAATCGCAAAAAGTACAGCCTGTCAGAGTTCATCGGCCTGAACCTGATGCTGGACGGCCTGGACGACCTGATCAACGGCATCTTCGGCAGCACCGCGGGCACAAACTACGGCGAGAACAACTCGCTGATGGTGATCACCCGCAACTACGCCGGCCCGGCCCTGGTCACCGCTGGCGTGATCGCTGTCGTGCTGGGATTCATCGGCCCGCTGGCCGAGGCCATTCAGAGCATCCCGACGGCGGTCTCGGGCGGCCTTGCCATCTACCTGTTCGGCGTCATCGGTATGCAAGGTATCGCGCTCATGATGGCCGAGAAGGTCAACCTGTACGATCCCAGGCAGTTGGCCATCGGCGCGACCATCTTGATCGTTGGCATCGGCGGCAACATCGGCTTCCCCAACGGGTTCCTGCCTATCCCGCTGCTGCAAGGGGTCTTCCCCAATGGCTGGCCGGCGATCGCCACCGGCGCGGTGATCGGCATCGTGCTGAACCTGATCACCCTGGCCTGGAAGCCACCTATGGAGCGCGCGGCAATTCTGGACAAATAAGGTAACTGCTCAGCCGTCATTGCGAGGAGCGGTGTCGTTCACGCCAGATGCGTGACGGCACTCGCAGCGACGAAGCAATCTGTCACCTGAGCGCAGAGATTGCTTCGCTGGCGGTGCGCCGTACCACCTGTTGACTCGTTAACCCGCTCGCAATGACATACGCTGAGTAGATACCAAATAAGAACCTCTGAAAAAAGAGTTGAGGCCGGTCTATCGACTTCTGCAGATGAGCACCTGAGAGATCATCCGCAGGATCAGCGGAGGTGTGGTACACGACGCAACACGCATCACGTGCCACACCTCATGCAATCGTCGAAGGAGGATCTGAGATGATTCTTGAATTCAAATTCTCAAGCACGCCAGGCACAATCCGCATCTCAGCCCCTCTCGTTGACCTCTCTGCGGAGCTGCGCGACGTCGTCGGCATTCATACCTCTACCCAACAAATCGTCTCGATCGGCGACACAGCCGAAGATATACGAAAGAATGCGCCTGAGCACTGGGAAAGAAACGGCAAAAATATCGAATTCGTTCATCCGTTTGATTTTGATGAGGTGCGGGCTTCGCCCGTTGAAAGCGAGACACTGGTCGCCGCGCGCGTCATCCAATGGGCATCGAACAATGCCTTTTCTCGCATGAAGCGCAACAGCGTAAAACGCATGATCCTCAGCCCGTGGGTCGACCGCGTGGACTACGATCTCCGATTGGAGGGATTCGAGAAGCTCCCGGTCGCGACCCGCAAACAATTCGTTAAGGAGCTTACGAAGCTTCTGGTGGCCATCCGGCGCATCCGGATCAATGGAGAAGTCGTCGTAAGTCGCTCGTGACGACCCTCAAAATCTTTCGGAGGTAACCAACGGTGCAACCCTTCGATTACATCATCCCAAAAGACCACGCGGAGGCCAGCGCGCTCCTGGCGAACGGGGACGGCGCCGTGCGGGCATTCCAGGGGGGCACTGACCTCCTGATCCGTATGCGCGGCGGGTTCGTCAGGCCGGAACGCGTGGTTGACCTTAAGAGCCTGCCGGGCATGCGGGAGATCCGCCGTAGCCCGGACGGCTGGCTGGGGGTCGGCGCTGCGTGCACGATGAACCAGGTCGCCGCCCATCCGCTGGTGCAGGCGAGTTACGATCTCCTGGCACAGGCGTGCAACGCTGTGGCTTCCTATCAGCTCCGCAATCGTGCCACGGTCGGCGGCAACTGCTGCAATGCCAGCCCCGCCGCCGATACCGCTCCCGCGCTTTACTGCCTGGACGCTGTGGCCGAAGTTTACGGCCCGAACGGCGCCCGCCGCATCCCCATCGCCGAGTTTTTTGTGAAGCCTGGTCGGACGGCACTGGGCAAGGGCGAATTCCTCACCTCCATCCGTCTCCCACCTTCCAGCCCAAACGCGCAGGGGGTTTTCAACAAGCTGGGCCGCACGAAGCTGGGCGACATTTCGATCGTAAGCGTTGCGGTATATTCCTGGACGATAGACGATGGATCAGAGACGGCTGAGGATCGTCCATCGTCCATCATCCATCGCCGATGGGCCATCGCCCTGGGCGCGGTCGGACCGACGCCGCTGCGCGCGCCGGAGGCTGAAGCGGCCCTGGGAGCGGATTGGTCACCGGAGGGTATCCGGCGAGCGGCCGATCGCGCTGCTGCGGCCGCCCGCCCCATCGATGACATCCGGGCCAGCGCTGCATACAGGCGAGCGATGGTGGCCGTTCTGGCAAGGCGTGGCATCGAGACGGTGATGACCTGCTTGAGCGAGGCTACGGGACGGCCATCGTCCGTCGTCCATCGTCTATCGTCCGTCGGAGGCGCCTCATGAACTGCGACATCACTCTCACCGTCAATGGGGAGCGCTACGCCATTAGCGTGCCGGCCCACCACACGCTGCTCCAGGTATTGCGCGAGCAGTTGGTGCTTACCGGGACCAAAAACGGCTGCGAAGCGGGCGAGTGCGGCGCGTGCGCGGTGCTGATCACCTGGCCGGGCGCCGATCACGCCGAGCCGGTCAATTCCTGCATGGTGCTCGCGCCTGAGGTTGACCGCGCCGAGATCGTGACCATCGAGGGCCTGGCGCAAGACAGCCAGCTCGACCCGCTGCAAGAGGCGTTCATCACCACGGGCGCCACACAATGCGGCTTCTGCACGCCCGGCATCCTGGTCAATGCCCGCGCGCTGCTGAACCGCAACCCCGACCCCAGCGACATCGAGATTCGCGAGGCGCTGGTGGGTAACCTCTGCCGTTGCACCGGCTACATCCGCATCATTGAGGCGGTCAAGATGGCCGCGCGGGCGGGAAAGGAGGTGGCACAATGACCAGCGACCAGGGACTAGGGACCAGGAATCAGGGAGCAGGGAGCAACGATCAGGGGGTAAACCCTAATCCCCAATACCCAATACCCAATATCCAATCGAAAAAACACAGCATCATCGGCACCAGCCCCCAGCGCATCGAAGGGCGGGCGAAGGTCACCGGCGCGGCGACCTACGTTGACGATATGCAGTTCGGTCCGAATCTGCTCCATGGGATGCTGAAGCATAGCCCGATCCCCCACGGCATCATCGTGCGGATTGACGTCAGCAAAGCCAGGGCGTTGCCGGGCGTGCGCGTCGTGGTCACGGGGCAGGATTTTCCGGGCTACACCGGCCTCTACCTCAAGGATCGCCGCATCTTCGCGCTGGATCGCGTGCGCTACGTGGGTGACGCCGTCGCCGCGGTCGCCGCCGACACGCCCGAAATCGCAGCCAGGGCGGTCGATCTGATTGAGGTGGAATACGAGCCCCTGCCGGGCGTCTTCGATCCGGAGTTCGGGGCCAGCCCTGAAGCGCCCCTGATCCATCCTGACATGGACAAGTACGAGTGTGTCCCTTTCATCTTCCCGCAGCCGGGCACCAACGTCTCCAACTGGTTCAAGGTACGGAAAGGTGACATGGAAAAGGGCTGGGCCGAGGCCGATCTGATCTACGAGCACAAATACCGGGTGCCGCAGGTGCAGCATGTACCGCTGGAAACCCATGTCTGCGTCGCACAGCAGGACGTCAACGGCAAGATCACGCTGTGGTCGTCCAGCCAATCGCCGTTCGCGCAGCGCAATCTGATCGCAAAGGCGCTGAACATCAGCCACAGCAAGCTGCGCGTGATCACGCCCTATGTGGGCGGTGGTTTCGGCTCGAAAGCGGGCGTCAGCATCGAGGGCGCGGCCGTGGCACTGGCGATGAAGGCCAAGGGGCGGCCGGTCAAGCTGCACATGACGCGCGAGGAGGAGTTCCACACCACGTTCGTGCGCCAGGGCCTGGTGGCCTACATCAAGATGGGCATGACGAAGGACGGCCGCATCACCGCGGTGCAGAATCGCTTCTACTGGGATGCCGGCGCCAGCACCGAATACGGGACGAACATCACCCGGGCGGCCGGCTACAGCGGCACCGGGCCGTACTACGTGCCCAACATTCACGTCGACAGCATGTGCGTCTACACCAATCACCCCATCGGCGGCGCCATGCGCGGCTTCGGCATGCCCGAAATCCACTGGGGCATCGAGCAGCACATCGACCGGATGGCACACAAGCTGGGGCTGGACCCGGTGCAGGTGCGCCTCAAAAACTGCCTGAAGGACGGTGACGAGACGCTCACCGGCATGATCATGCATCCCACCGGCCTGAGCCAATGCATCCAGAAAGCAGCGAACGCGATCGGCTGGGGCGAGCCGAGCGTATCCTCCGGCCCGCATAAGCGTCGTGGTAAAGGACTGGCGGCGATGTGGAAAGCGCCCGCGATGCCGCCGAACCCCGGCTCCAGCGCCACCGTTCGCATGAACGAGGATGCCACCGCCATTGTAAGCATCGGCGGGGTGGATCTTGGCCAGGGTGCGCTGACTGCGATGGCCCAACTCGCCGCCGAAGGGCTCGGCGTCAAGATGGAGGACATCCGCGTCAATACGGTGGATACCGACTACAGCCCGTACGAGTGGCAGACGGTCGCCAGCCGGCTCACCTGGAGCATGGGCAACGCGGTGCTGCAAGCTGCCGAGAATGCCAAGCATCAAATCCTCCAGACGGTGGCTGAAGCCTGGGGCGAGGACATCGATGACCTTGACATCATCGACGGCCAGGTCGTGAGTTACAAGAGCGAGGAATCGCAGCCGCTGAAGGATATCGTGATCTACGGGATGCAGCGGCCCGATGGCACCTGGATCGGCGGGCCGGTGGTGGGCCAGGGCAAATTCATGCCCGAATACGTGACACCGCTGGATGCGGAGACCGGTCAGGGGCCGCGCGCCGTTGTCCACTTTACCACTGGCTGCCAGGCGGTGGAGGTCGAGGTAGATGATGAGACCGGCCAGGTCCAAGTGCTCAAGATTGTCTCCGCTTACGACGTGGGGCGGGCGATCAACCCCGACATGGTGCGTTCGCAGATGGAAGGCGGCGCGGTGCAAGGCATGAGCACGGCTTTGCTGGAGGGCATCATCCTGCGCGAGGGCGTGCCCATGAATCCGAACTTCACCGATTACCGGATTGCCACCGCAGTGGACGCGCCGCTGGAAACTGAGAGCATCATCGTAGAGGTGCCGCAGGACGATGGCCCGTTCGGCGCTCGCGGCATCGGCGAGCACCCGATGGTGCCCACTGCGCCGGCCATCGCCAACGCGATCCGCAACGCCGCAGGCATCCAGCTAGATAGCATGCCGATTACCAGCGAGAAGGTGTGGGCGGCATTGCAGGCCAACGGCCAGGCGCCGTTCGCCTGACGTAGACTAACCGTAGGTCTTCCGTAGGTATGTTGACTTGAAATGCGCGCGCGGCTGCGTTATAATTATGAAAAGCTCGATACTGTGCCTCACCCTTCAATCGCAGACTCGGAGAGGTGTCTGATGAAGCGAATAATCTGGGTAATCTTCCTCGTATTGGCGCTCTTGCTGGCAGCTTGCAGCGGTCAAGCAGTACAGCCCACGATCAGTCCCACCACTACCGGCGGACAGATCTTCCAGATCGCGCTGCCACGTCTCGTGATCGACGTGGACAGTCAAGGCACCCCCAGCATCCTCGGCATCAGCCCGGCGATCTTGAAGGCCGTCGGCATCGACACTTCCGGGTTCCAGGTGCCCGTACAAACCGTCGACACGATGACGAAGGCGGGCATCCAGCATATCGAGATCGCCTCTGTAGGAGATCGGCTCGTGGTGTTCGTCAACGGTCAGCCGATGCCCCATCTCGGGTGGACCCAGGATTCGTTGAGCCGCGTGCTGGACCTGGCTGCCAAGCTGGATGTGCAGAACGCTGCTTTGCTCAGCAAGTTGCTGCCGATGATCACCCGCCTCGGCCTCGATGTGGTCTTGCGGTTCCCCAGCCAGCCGGGCGTCGCGGAAATTCCTCTGACCGAGCCCGGTGCGGCGAAGAACCTGCAAATCACGCCGAACACCGGCCCTGCCTCTCTGATAGTCAAGTTTGAGGTCGTGTTCGACGCAAATGGTCTGCCCGGAATCATGGGCCTCTCGGCAGCCGACCTGCAAGCTCTGGGTGTGACGGGTCTGCCGCAGTTGTCGGCCGATCTGATTCAGAAGCTGCAGAAGGGTGACATCCAGAGCATGGAGTTTCGCACCAAACCGGACGGCGCGTACTTCTACGCCAATGGTGATCCTTTGCCGACGCTGATCTGGGACAGCAAGCTGCTGGCAAATCTCGTCGATGTATACGCCAAAATATCGCCGGATGCTCCGCTGCTGCCACTCATCCAGAATACTGTGCCATACATGGACAGGGCAGACATCGACATCCTGTTGCACTTCCCTCTGGCCGCTGACGCCACTCCGATCCCGGTCAAGATGCACGACTGATGCCAGTAGGGGTGGGTCACCGGGCAAATAGGGGCCTGGCTGACAGGCTTGGACTCTCGCCTGCCGAGAGACCCGTTCTTTTCACAACAGACAACGGAGGTGAAAAATGCGGAAACTCGTCTTAGTACTACTCACGATCGCAGGGCTGATCCTGACCGGCTGCGGGCCAGCCGTCTTGCCATCGGCCGCGCCCGAGACGACGACAGGCGAGCAGTTTGTCATTGCGTTGCCGCGCGTCGTCCTCACGTTCGATGCAAATGGCAACCCCGGCGTCGAGGGTTTGCCGGTCGAACAAATCGCTCGCTCCCTGGGCTACCCGCTGGATCTCAGTGCCTACAGGATCGATCCGGCCTATGTCGACTGGATGACGAGGTCGGGCATCCAGCACATTGAAATCCGCCAGACCGGCAGCGGATTGGCCCTGTTAGCGAATGGCAAGCTCATGCCGAGCATCAAATGGGAAGACGGCTCGTTGGAAGCTACCGCCGGACTGGTGCGTATGCTCGGTCCCCAGAATGAGCAGCTCGCCAATTTGCTCCAGAAACTGGCACCGATCGCCCAACGCCTGGGGCTCTCGATCGTGCTGAAGTTCCCCTTGCAGGCCGACGCTGCCGAAATCCCTCTGGCGTCCGATGATGTCGTGATGGCTACGCCGGTGCCTGCCAACGGACCGGCGTCTGCGGTCGTGCAATTTGAGATCAAGTACGACGAGCAGGGTGTCCCATCGATCATGGGCATCTCTGCCCGTGACCTTGCGGCGGCGGGCATTAACGCACCCCTTGCGTTGGCTCCATACGCCATCCAGCAGGCCCAGGCGAGCAATATCCAATACTTGCAGCTACGCAGCAAGGGCGACGGCCTTTACATCTACCTGAACGGGACACCGCTGCCTGCCGTTGCCTGGGACAAGGCATCCCTGGATAACACGTTGGATCTCGTCCAGAAGTTGTACGCCGTGTATCCGATCGACTGGAATCTTGTCAAACAGTTCGTACCGTTGCTCAGCAACACCGACATCTCGATCCTGATCAATCTGCCGTTGGCGCCCGACGCTACGCCGATCCCGATCAAAAGAATGTAGGGCCAAGTCGACAGCGTATTCCGTGATGAGGTACCCGGCCTGATGGCTCGAAGTACATCACGGAATACGCTGCTACCTCACAGTGTAAGCACAACGAAAGGATGACTTGCCCAATGAGCGTATCCCGGAAGTATGGCCTCTTGCGCGTGATCGCGGGTATTCTCAAAGTCGTGGCATGGATTGTACTCGCGGCCGGCGTTGCAGGGGTGATTATTGCCCTGACAAGCGTCGGCAGTTTACCCGACACGGTGCGCCCAGTGGCGACGGTCGGCACCTTGGCAATACCGGTGATCGCGATCGTCTGGTTCGTACAACTCTTCGCCTTCGGCAGTGTGCTCTCCCTGCTGATAGACATCGAGGAGAATACGCGCAGCATTGCGGCTCGCCCGCCGGAGTGATGCGCAGCGCTTGAATGCCCTTTGGCGCGTCAAACCGCGACGATTTACGTTTCACGCGTCCTCGGCATAGATCGCCCGTCACGATACCCGTTGTTCGGTATCCCACGCCACCTCTCGCATAGACGAGAGGTGGCGTTTTATTGGATGGCATAACGCGTGCAGACAGCTCCCGCTAACTTGCCAAAACCGCCTTGCATCGGTAAACTTCAGGTTCGGTATTCATGTTACGCACGCTCTGAATCATTCTTTCGGTTATTGTCCGTGGCGTGATTCTCTCTCAGGAGATTTTCTATGGCAGCAGTTAGGAGTTTAGGCATTCTCACCGGCGGCGGTGATGTTCCCGGCTTGAACCCGTGCATCAAAGCCGTCGTAGATCGCGCTGTCGATGATGGTATGGAAATCATCGGATTCCGTCGTGGCTGGGCCGGCCCTCTAAATGTCAATCCTGACGACCCCTCGGAAGACTGGCGCTGGGTCATGCGCCTTAATAAGGCCGTAGTCCGCAAGATCGACCGCTCGGGCGGCACTTTTTTGCACACGTCACGCACCCGGCCTTCGACCGTCAAGGCGACAGAGTTGCCGGCTTTCTTACGGGATGCCTCATTCCAACCTGACCCGCAGACCGGCACCGTTGACATCACACCGCATGTCCTGCGAGTGATGCATCATCTGAAGATCGACGGTCTCATAGCCATCGGTGGCGACGACACGCTGAGCTATGCCGCTCGTTTGCACCAGGAAGGCTTCCCGGTCGTCGCCATCCCCAAGACGATGGACAACGATGTTTACGGCACGGACTATTGCATCGGCTTCAGCACAGCAGTGACCCGTAGCGTGGACTTCATTACCGCGCTGCGCACGCCAAGCGGCTCCCACGAGCGCATCGCTATCGTCGAGCTGTTCGGCCGCAATTCCGGCGAGACCTCGCTTTTTGCCGCCTACCTGGCGAACGTTGATCGCGCAATCATCTCCGAGGTGCCTTTCGATCCAGAAAAGCTGTCGGCCTTTCTGTTGGAAGACAAGCGAGCGAACCCCAGCAACTACGCCATCATGACCATCTCCGAGGGCGCGACGATAGTTGGCGGTGAGATCATCGAGACCGGCGAGGCCGACGCGTATGGCCATCGGAAGTTGGGGGGTATCGGCCAGATCACAGGTGACTAGATCAAGAAGTACAGCGGCGAAAACATCATTTACCAGCAGTTGGGCTACCTGATGCGCTCGGGCGCGCCGGATTCGTTGGATCGCATGGCGGCCTTGAGTTACGCCAACCTGGCGACCGATCTGATCGCTCAAGGTCGTTCGGGCCGCATGGTGGCGCTGCGCGACGGCAAGTATACGCACATTCCCCTGAGCACCGTCATTTCCGGCATCAAGCGGGTAGATGTCGATGAGTTATATGACCGGGAAAACTATCGGCCGAAGGTTGCCAACATGCTCGGCAAGCCGATGTTTTTGTATTAGCGGAAGAATTCAGCCATCGCGACTACCTTCGCGTGCCCGGTCGGAAAGCAAGCCGGGCGATGAGCGCGGCCACGCCACACAGGATCACGCCGCCGGCGGCCACGATCAGCGCCTGGATGCCCGAGAGCAGCGCGACGAACATGCTGCCAAAGTCCGGCAGTGCCCAGGTGACGAAGAGACCGTTGACTGCAAAGCTCCACAGAATCGGCAGCAGCAGCAAATAAACCGTCGTGAGCGCCAGCGCCACCGTGAGCCGGGCTGCCGAGCCGGGCCCGCGGCGAAAAATGCGCAGGCCGAAGGCGGGCAGCAGCCAACTTAAGGCGAACGCGACCAGCGCACTGAGCAACACGAGCGAAGTGAAGTCGCCGGAACTGGTGATCGAGCTGAGCGAGTAGGTCCGGCCGGCCAGCACGGCGTAGCGCACGTTGAACAGCACGACGTAAAGCAGCGCTCCTGCCAGCAGCCAGGCCATCGTCCATCCGCGGCGGAGAAGCAAGATGCCCGCCGGGATCAACGCCAGCACGATGGCGATGATGGCGCGAGGCAATCGCTCCGTGCGCAGTCGGGCCGTCAACGCGGCATCCATGGCCGATTGCGTCGCGGCCACCACGTCGGCGCCCTGCGCCACAGACACCGGGTGCCCGATTGCCTTCCCGTAGGCCTGCGCCAGCACAGCTTGCTGCGCGGCCGAGGCTCGCTCGACAGCGGCTTTTTGTTCCGCCGACAGCGTTAACATCTCCGTCCGGGCGCGACCCTGGGCTGAGGCCGGGATATTCGTTCCCAGCAGCGCGGCCAGCGTCGGGGCCACGTCCGCCTGGTTTACGTCGCCGTAAGATCCCGGCACCCACCAACACCCACGGCTCCACCAATGTGATCGGATCTTGCCCGCCGTGGCCCCCTGCATCGATTTGACCATGATCGCTCGCCATAAAGAGGGTATCCCGGCTCAGATCCAGCGTCCGGGCGATCTCCCGCAGCAAGTCATCACTGCGCCGGGCTGCAGCGTCCCAGTTGGGGTCTCGAGGACCGCCCTCATGGTGGCCGGCCCAATCCACCTGGTCGAGATGGATAAGAACAAAGCGGTAACTCCCATCTTGGAGCCACGGCAGCGCCGCGTCGACCACGGCACGATCGGCCACCTTATCCTCGCCCGGCGTGTAGAAACTGGCATCCACCGACGCCTGGGGGATCAACTTCTCGAACCAATAATAGCCGGACACGGCGGTCTTCAGCCCAGCGCGATGGGCGTCCGACACCAGGTCATCCTGCGTCCAGGTCGGGATATCAGGGTAGTCCAGGTTGATCGTCGGTCCGTCGCTGAGATCGGGCCACGCGCCGGTCAGCAGCACCGTGTAGCCCGGCTCCGAATAGGACGGCGGCCGGCTGTGCATCGTCGCCCACGCGCCGCGGGTTCGCAGCTCGTTCAGGAACGGCATCACGTCGGCCTTGTGCGATGTATCGTCCCGCAGCGCGTCGATCAGCACGAAGACCACGCGGCGCGTCACGGGCACACCTACAGGCTGACCGGCCGCCGGTGGCGTCGAATGCAACGGAGAACGGTAGGCGAACATTGAATCCATCAGGTGGGACACCCAGAAGTAAGCGCCGAGGACAATAAGGAGGCAGGCAATAATGCCAAGGATCAGCCAGAGATGCTTTTTCATCCTGTAATTCTAACACCCACAACGCGAAAGCCCAACCTGTGTCAGCGCCGAAGCAGGGTGAAGCCATGTCGCAGATGATTCCGTGTTCGGCAGCAGGTATAGCCGGGCGGAATCTGCCATCCACGAATCGCCACACGAATAAACGAATAGGTGGCGCCAAACGAGTGGACATTCGTTTATTCGTGCCGAATTCGTGGACGGCTGCGCTCTCGGCTCTGGGGCTTCCGAAACGTGTCGAAGCTGTGCTATAATCGCCACATGATCAGCGCCGTTGTTCTCGCCGCGGGATTGTCTCGTCGCATGGGTCGCTTCAAGCTGCTGCTGCCGTGGGGCGCCACGACCGTGATCGGCCAGGTGGTCGCCCAACTGGAAACCGCTCGTGTCGAACGGATCATCGTGGTGACCGGGCATCGCTGCGAAGAGGTGGAGGCGGCGCTAAGTGGCACACGGGCGCGAGCCGTCCTCAACCCGGACTATGCCACTGCCGAGATGTTGAGCTCCATTCAGGCGGGCTTGCGGGCGCTCGACACCGATGTGCCGGCCGCGTTGCTGTGTCTGGGTGACCAGCCACAGATAGAAGTCTCAACCGTTGAGGCTGTGCTGGCCGCCGGACGAGAGACGCATTGGGAGCGGGTTGTCATCCCCAGCTACAGGATGCGCGCCGGCCACCCGATTTTGCTGCCATGTTGGCTGTGGCCCGAAATCCTGGCCTGCACAGGCTCCCTGCGCGACGTGATGGCCGCGCACCGGGACCAGATCCGCTACCTGGTCGTAGACACGCCGACCGTCCTGGCCGACCTGGACACGCCGGAGGACTATGAAGCCGGATACTTGAAGCCGGAAGCCGGATAGTTGAGGTTGGAGGCCTGGATACTGAAAATGGACAGCATATACGCCAAGCTAAATGAGTTGATTGAGACGGGCGAGACGGTCGCGGTCGCGACGATCGTCAACGTCAAGGGATCGGTGCCCCGGGAAGTCGGCGCCAAGATGATCATCCATCCGCTGGGCCAACACGTCGGTACGGTCGGTGGAGGATGCGGCGAAGCGGATGTCATTCGCGCGGCGCTAGACGTCATACAGACCGGTGAGCCCGCCACCGTGCGGGTGGATCTCACCGAAGATGTCTCCATGCAGGCGCTCGGCGTGTGCGGCGGGATCATGGATGTATTCGTGGAGCAGGTCACGCCGGCGGGTCTGGGCGGTGGCCTCTCGACCGGGGAGAAAATCGCCGCCCTGCGAGCATCCATGCTGCAACGTGACCCGGTCGCGTTGGTCACCGTGGTCAAAGGCCCGTGCGCCGGCCGAGAAGCCGTGGTCTGGCTCGATCGTCCGCCGTTGGGTGACCTGGGCCTGGGCGAGATGGAAGCGCAAGTCATCGCGGATGCGCAGGAGGTGCTCCGGGGCCGCCAGCACAAGCTGCTGAAGTACCGGTTAGAGGCTGGAAATTGGACGTTGGAGGCCCGAGCAACCTCCAGCTTCCAACCTCCAACCTCCAACCTCCAACCTCCAACTTCCAACCTCCAACTTCCAACCTCCAGCTTCTCCGTCTTCGTCGAGGTACAGCGCCGCGCGCCGGAGCTATTGATCGTCGGCGGCGGGCACATCGCCGTGCCGCTGGCGCAGATCGCCAGCCTGTGCGATTTCTCAGTCACCGTGCTGGATGACCGGCCGAGCTTCGCCGCGAAGGAACGTTTCCCTACTGCCCAGCGCACCATCGCCGCGCCGCTGCGGGAGACCGTGCGCGACCTGCCGATGGATCACGACACATTCATCGTGCTGGTGACGCGCGGCCACAGCCATGACGTCGAGTGCCTGCTGGAGGTGCTTGACCGGCCGGTGGCTTATATCGGCATGATCGGCTCGCAGCGCCGGGTGGACGCGGTGTTTGAGCTGCTGGAAAAAGAGAAGGGCATCGACCCGGTCAAGTTCGACCGCATCTACGCGCCCATCGGCATTGCCATCGGCGCGCGCACCCCGGCTGAGATCGCCGTCTGCATCCTGGCCGAGCTGATCAACGTCCTGCGCGGCGGCCCCGCCGTGTCGATTTCTGAGAAGCGACGCGAACGGGATCGACGGAGGCGTGAGCGACGCGGCGAGATGGAGACGCGGTGACGCGGGGACATGGGGACGCGGTGACGGGGTGACACGGAGGTGGGGCGACGCGGGGACACGGAGACACGGTGACACGGAGATGGGGCGCACCACGCTCTACGCACCACGCTCCACGTTCTACGCACCACGCTCCACGCTCCACGATGATGTAGAAACCCAAACCCTATGCCAAAGCTTCAGTTCAGCACCATACGCGCCCGACTGCTCGTCAGCTTCGTCGTCGTCACGTTGCTGCCGGCGATCGGCATCAGCGTGGGATCGGCTATCGTCGGCTACCGCAGCGGACGTCAGCAGGCCATCGGTCGCCTGGAATCGGCCGCCGCGCTGAAGGAGCTTGCGATCAGCGGCTGGGTGCAATCGCTACAGCAGGAATTGGTCATTGCCTCGCAAAGCGAAGGCGAGTTCGAGCGCATCAGCGTGGTGCTTGACCTGGCGCAGGAGAACAAATACTACGACTTCTACAACAAGGCCGTGCAACGACGGCTACAGAGCTTCGTGCGGCAATCCGCCTTGTTGCAGGAAATCGCCCTGGTCGATCCGCAAGGTCGCGTCGTTCTGACCACCGATGGCAGCCAGGATGACGGGATTTCCGCCGGGCCGATCGCCGCGGCGCAGCCATCAGCACTTCCCACTGTCGTGCTGCCTTTCCGCTCTGATCAGAGCCAGACAGATGCCTCAACAACCGCCGGGGTCACGGCGATTGTTGCCATCCCGATCACTTCGCACGATGGCCGGGTACTCGGCAGCATGGTTGGCCGTGCGGGGATGGCACCCTTCGATGAGGCGTTACAGGAACGCACCGGCCTTGGCGGCAGCGGCAAGGCTTATGTGGTGAATACCCATCACGAGCTCCTCACGGGACCAGGCCTGCAATCTGGCACTGCGGCCGGTGAGAGCCAGGCGCCGCAGTTCGTTTCCACCGCAGGGATCGCGACCGCACTGGGACGCCGCGCCAACGGCTCGGGCGTTTACCGGGACTATCGTGGCATCAGCGTGATCGGCGTCTACCGCTGGATGCCCGATCTCCAGGTTGTGCTGGCCGTAGAACAGGACCTGACCGAAGCGTTCGGGGCAGTCTACGCGCTGATCGGGGTCAACCTCAGCATCGCCCTGGCCGCGATGCTGCTGGCTGCGCTGGCCTCCCTGTTCATCACCCGCAGCATTGCCCGGCCGCTGGAGGATCTGGTGAGCACAGCCCGCCAGATCGCCGCTGGCGATCTCGGGCGGGTCGCCAAGGTGGAGCATGACGATGAGGTGAAAGCGCTGGCCCAGGCGTTCAACACTATGACGGCCCAATTGCGCGACCTAATCAACGGCCTGGAGCAGCGCGTCAGCGAACGCACGCGCGACCTGGAGGAAGCGAACCAGGCCATCCAGCGCCGCGCCGTCCAGTTGGAAACCAGCGTGCGCGTCAGCCGGGAAATCACCTCGATCCTGAACATCGACGCGCTGATGGCGCAGGTGGTGAAGCTGATCCGGGACACGTTCGGCTACTATCGCGTGCACATCTTCCTGCTCGATCCCGCAGCCGACCAGTTGGTGCTGCGGGCCACCAGCGGCGGCCTCAAGCCGCATTTTCAGCGCATCCCGGTCGGAGAGCGGAGCATCAACAGCCGGGCGGTGCAGACCGGCGCCGCGCAGCTCGTCAACGACGTGACGCACGACCCATATTACCTGCTCGACGAGCGCCTCCCGGATACCCGCTCCGAGTTGATTATCCCGCTCCGATTGGGCGACCAGGTGATCGGCACGCTGGACGTACACAGCGCGGAGGTAAACGCCTTCACCTCGGAGGACGTGCTGGTGATTCAAAGCCTGGGCGACCAGATCGCCATCGCCATCGAAAACGCCCGGCTTTATGATCGCAGCCGTGAGCTGGCTATCCTGGAGGAGCGTACCCGCCTGGCGCGGGACCTGCATGATTCCGTCACGCAATCGCTCTACAGTGTGGTCCTTCTCACGGAGGGTTGGCGACGCCTGGCCGCGGGCGGGAATGCCAACCTGGAGGAATACCTCGGCAGGATCGGCGCGATCACCCAGCAAGCGCTCAAGGAAATGCGGCTGTTGATCCACGAGCTGCGTCCGCCCGCCCTGGAGAGTGAAGGCTTGTTGGGCGCCCTCCACCAGCGCATTGATGCCGTCGAGAAACGCGCGGGGGTCGAGGCGCGGCTGATCGTGGACGACTTGATCGAGCTGCCCGCGCCCGCGGAGGAGAGCCTCTACCGGATCGCCCAGGAGGCGCTGAACAACGCTCTGAAACACTCGGACGCGACCGCCGTGACCATTCGCATCTGCACGCAAGGCGACGATGTCATCCTCGAGGTGTCCGATAATGGCCGAGGCTTCGTTCCTGAAGCCGCAGAGCGCGGCGGTGGCCTGGGGCTCATCGGCATGAAGGAGCGCGCCCGGCAGTTGGGCGGGATGCTGACGGTCGTCTCTATGCCCGGCCAGGGCACCACCGTGCGCGCGATCATCCCGGCGAGCGATTGTGCGAGTGTCATTTATTAGAACGGAGCCGATCCCATGACCACAATCCGCATCCTGGTTGCCGACGACCACGCGATCCTGAGGGAGGGGTTGCGCACGCTGATCTCCAGCGAACCGGGCATGGCGCTCGTAGGAGAGGCCGCCGACGGCGTCGAAGCTGTGACGCAAGCCCGGCTCCTTCATCCGGATGTCATCCTGATGGATCTGATGATGCCACGCAAAAGCGGGCTGGAGGCCATCAAGGAGATCAAGCAGGAGAATCCCGATGCGCGCATTCTCGTCCTCACAAGCTTCGCCGAAGAAGACCAGGTCTTCCCGGCCATCCGGGCCGGCGCCCTGGGTTATCTCCTGAAGGACTCATCACCGCAGCAGTTGCTCCAGGCAATCTACGATGTGCACCGCGGCGAGTCTTCCCTGCACCCCACCATCGCGCTCAAGCTGATTCGGGAGATCAACCGGCCATCCAGCCTGCCGGTGGTCGAGAACCCGTTGACCGAACGCGAGCTGGCCGTGCTCAAGCTGGTGGCGCAAGGCATGACCAACCAGGAGATCGCCGACCGGCTGGTGATCAGCGAGTGGACGGTTCGCACGCATATGCGCAACATCCTGGACAAGCTCCACCTGGCCAATCGCACCCAGGCCGCGCTCTATGCGTTGCGCGAGGGCCTGGCGAATTTGGGGCAGAGTTGAGGCCCTACCACAAATGTGGTATCAGTCATCACTCGCTTGAGTGAGGGGAACCCCCGACAATCCCTCATCCTGGTGAAACTTAATCCCTCGTTCGGTCGTTGCACATTCACGCCGGCTCCTGTATCCTGCAAACAGGGTTATTCCAACCCGTTTGCCGTTCTTACCAGTGCAACCCGCTCCCCATCACCGGCTTGCTGCCGGGCAGGTATCCAAATCCGAAGGGCGCATTCAAAGTGAGTTGGAGCCGCGAGGTATTCGGATCACGAAGGCACGAAGTAGCGCGAAGACCGCGAAGCACGAAGACCGCGAAGGAACCCGCCGCGGCGAGACGCCTTCGCGACTTCGTGTTCCAGCCGCCGCCCGCCATAACTCATTTTGAACACACCCAAATCTGAACACACCACATTCAGAAGAGCGTGAAAGGACGATCGCGCATGGCGAAAAGCCGTCTGCAAGCCCACTACCTCAACGAAGAAGCGCAAACCCAGATCGAAGAGACCGCCTACCGCCTATTGGAAGAGGTCGGCATCAGGTTGCAGCACGCCGGGGCCACCGAGATGCTTCACGGGCACGGCTGCCGGATCGAGAAAGGCCGCGTTTTGATCCCCCGCGACGCGGCGCAATGGGCGCTGAAGAATGTCACCCCGCACACCGGGTACTTCAATCGCGACGGATCGCCTGCCTTCCGCTTCGGCGATGGCCAGATTCGCTTCCACAATGCGGGCGGGTTGCCGTTCATTTACGATCTGGACAGCGGTGAGCGCCGTTCACCCGCGCTGCAAGATATCCGGGATGCCAGCCGCCTGCTGGATGCGCTGCCCAGCGTGGATGTTGTGATCCCGCTGTTAGGGCCCCAAGATGTGCCGCCCGAGCTCATGGCCATCGCCTCGACCGATGCGATGCTGCGCAACACGAGCAAGCCGTTCTCGTCGGCGGCTATCGAGCACCCCCAGGATGTGCCTTATGTCGTTGAGATGGCGGCTGCCTGCTGCGGCGGGATGGAGGCCTATCGCCGGCATCCTAACATGTACATCAGCGTGTCACCGGTCAGCCCGCTCATCTTCAACCAGGCAGACACCGCGGCCATCATCGCGGTCGCAGAGTCGGGCACGCCGTTCAACTCCCTGCCGGCGCCGTCGTTGGGCGCGACCGGTCCCATCACCCTGGCCGGCGCCCTGGCCCAGCAGCAGGCCGAAGTTCTGGCGAGCTTCCTGATCGCCGCGGCGGCGCGGCCAGGGGCAGCCGTATGCTATTGCTCGCGCATCAACCCCATCGATCTGCGGACCGCGGTGTCGGCCTGGGGCGGCCCGGAGATCGGGATGACGGGCGCATGCGCCACGCAGCTCGCCCACCGGCTGGGGCTCCCGTGCGACTCCTTCGGCCTGACCACCAGCGCGACCCGGCTCGACCCGCAATTCGCCTACGAGCGGATGCTCAACGCGTTGCTGCCGGCTCTGGCAGGCATCGACATCATGTCGGGCGTTGCCGGCACGGCCAGCGTGATGGCAGGGGGTCTCGATGTCGCTGTCATCGACAACGAGATTATCAGCCTGTTGAAACACAGCCTGGGCGGTGTGGACGTGACGGATGAGACCCTGGCGTTCGAAGTCATGCAAGAGGTCATCCCTCGGGATGGCGTTTTTCTCGGTGAATTCCATACGGTAAAGCAATCCCGCAAGGGCGCTGCCTGGCTGCCCACGGTCAGCGACCGGTCTGGGACGGCGGGTGTGGTCGAGCGTGCGCGCGATAGGGCCAGAGAGATCTTGCGCAGGCACGAGGCGCCAGCACTGCCTGACGATATCGTACGCCACCTGGACGAGATCATGGAGCGGGCGCGGCGGGAGCTGGTTCGCTAGCAGCCTGTCGGAGAGAGCGTGGTCTCCGACAAGTATAGCCGTTGTTGCGACGGGAAAGGCAGCCTGCACGGCGGTTTTGCCGGTCAGCGGGGCGTGCCGCGCTGCGTCTGCCGATCCGATTGCGTCGATTTGGGTCGTTCAGCAGCGTCGGCGGCCCCGTTGAACGCCAGTTTGGCGGGCCCTGGGCGCGGTTAGCCCAGGCTCAAGGTGTGGTAGCGTTTGATGTTGTAGGCCAGACACACCAAGCACCATTCAGCACTGGCTGCGGCCAGGCCGCGTAACAAGAACTGCCGGAAGCCCAGCACGGCTTTGATGATGCCGAAGATGGGTTCGACGGTGCACTTGCGCAAGCGATAGATGGCCTGGCCGATTTCGGTCCGCAGCTTGTAGGCCATCTTGACTTGGGGGTTGGCATCGGGCGGCGGGGGTTCCGGTGCGCCGGCAAAACGCTCTTGCCAGCTTTGATGATGCGGTTCGCGCCCCGTGGCCACGTACGGCTCGATCTGCCGGCGCTCCAAGGCGGCGATGTTCGTCGCGCTGAAGAAGCCGTTATCCAGCGCAGCCGCGGAAGGCGTACCCAACTCGGGAGCCAGGGCCGCCAAGGTGGGTTCGGCTTCGGCTTTGTCGTTGGGATGGTCGGACAGCGAACAGGCTACAATGAACCGGCTGGCTTGATCCACGGCGGCCTGCGCATTGTAGGCTTGTTCGAAGCCGGCGTTGTTGCTGTTCTTCATGATGCGCGACTCGGGATCGGTGAAGTTGTACTGGTCAGTGTCCTGCGGGTCGGACGACGGCGGCGCGGGCGCACGCCCACCGGGTTTGCGCCCCGTGCGCTGGGCTTTTTCGGCCCGGGCGCACATTTTGGCGTCGTATTCGGCCTTTTCAGCCGCGTAGCGTTCCTGAGCGCGCGCCTCCAGAACCGTTTTGGCCGCCGCCAGGCGCGTCAGGCGCGCCTGGCGGATGGCGATCTCATCAGCGATAACCATGCCGGCCGGTACGGGCTGGTCAGCCTGCTCGGCAAGGCGAAACAACTCGTCGACTTCCGCCCGCAGTTGCACTTCCAGTTCGACTAAACGCTTGTAGCTGACGGCTTTGCTCTTGGAGGCGTTCGCATGCACCTTGCTGCCATCCATGCTGATGTTGCCCAGATCGAGATAGCCAGCCGCCTCGGCCAGCAGCAGCATCTGCACAAACAAATCCTTGATCACCGGCAGAAAGGTCTTGCGGAAGTTGGCCAGCGTATCGTGATCCGGATGCAGGCTGCCGGCGATGTACCGGAAAGGCAACATCTCGTAGGTGGCCTTCTCGATACGCCGCGCACTGAACACACCGGTGGCATAGCCATAGAACAGCAGCGCCAACAGAATCTCAGGCGCATACGCGATCCCACCCCGATCGGCATAGCCTGCATAAATGAGGCCCAAGTCGAGTTGAGCCACCAAGTCGACGACAAACCGGGCCAGATGACTGGCCGGCAGCGCCTCGCGCAGGCTCACGGTCTGATCGAGCGTGGCTTCGTAGTCAACAGTTGTGAATTTTCTGCTCATGGCTACGAGTGTACCACAACAACCCGGCCTGTCGGAAAGTCGCCACTCTCCGACAGGCTGCTAGGAGAGTTGGAGAAACTGTAATGGTCAATGACCTGCTGGACTTGGAAATGTTTCACGCAAAGGCGCAAAGGCGCAAAGCATCAATATAGGGTCGCTTAGCGTTCCTTGCGTCTTGGCGTGAGCCTTTCAGGTTGTCCATCACGTCTCTGACCAGTACAGAGAGTTGGAGAAACCCGGTTTTTCAGCGGCACGAGAGGAGGGAACCCGACCCGAAGCATGTCACCCGGTCGCAGTCGTCATCTATCCAGCTTTTTGCCATCTGCCAAAGGAGGAATCTGTATGAGAACCCGTCTGTTCGCAGCTTTGAGCCTGCTTATGGTGCTGAGCATGTTGCTCGGCGCCTGCACGCCACAGCCGGCCCCTGCGCCCACTCAACCCGCCGCGCCGGCCCAGCCCACCGCTGCACCGGCGCAACCGACCGCGGCGCCGGCCCAACCGACCGCAGCACCCGCTGAGCCGACGGCAGCGCCACAGCCGACCGCCGCCCCGGTGGAGGCCAAGCCCGCAGCCCCCAAGATCCTGCGCGTGCGCCTGTACGGCGACATCCAAAACATGGACCCGGCCTTCGTCAACTCTCAGAACGACTGGGTCGTCGGTAACACGATCATGAACGGCCTGGTGACCTACGGCCCGAACTCCTACGACATCGTCAACGAGCTGGCCGAATCCATCGAAAAATCCGCCGACGGCAAGGAGATCACCTTCAAGCTCAAACCGGGTATCAAGTGGCAGAAAGGCTACGGTGAGGTCACGGCCGAGGATGTCAAGTTCTCCTACGAGCGCATCGCCGATCCGAACCTGAAGTCACCTTACGCCGACGATTGGGCTGCGCTTGATCACGTCGAGGTCATCGACAAGTACACCGGCAAGATCATCCTGAAAGAGCCGTTTGCGCCCTTGTGGCACTCGACGCTGCCCGTTACCAGCGGCCGGATCGTCTGCAAGAAATACGTGGAAGAGGTGGGACTGGAGAAGTTCGCCACCGATCCCATCGGCACCGGCCCGTACATGCTCAAGGAGTGGACGCCCAAAGAAAAGGTCGTGGTCACGCGCAACCCCGACTACTACGGTCCAGCACCCTACTGGGATGAGATCCAGTTCATCCCCATTGAGGACGACAAGACCGCCGAGATCGCGTTGGAGGCCGGTGAGCTGGACTTCAGCCGCATCGCCATCGCATCGGTCGATCGGTTCGAGCAAAACGCCGACTTCCAGGTCATCAAGCGGCCGTCGTTGCGCTACCGCTGGATCGGCATGGACGTCGAGAACCCGAAGCTGGCCGATATCAACGTGCGCGAGGCAATCCGCTACGCCATCGATGTGCCGGCCATCCTGAAGGTCGCCTATATGGGCCAGGCCGATCAGGAGAAGACCCTCATCCCGCCTGGGCTGGTAGGTTACTGGAAGGACGCGCCGGTCTACCAGCGCGACGTGGCCAAGGCCAAGGAGTACATGGCCAAGACGGGCCTCACCTCGCTCGACCTGAGGATGGACATCCAGGACACCACCGAGTATCGTGCCTGGGCCGAGATCGCGCAGCAGAACCTGAAGGAGATCGGCATCAACCTGACCATCAACCCGATGGATTCCAGCAGTTTCTGGTCTATCGGCGATGGCGATAAGGGCAAGGACGTGGAATTGTTCGGGATGAGCTTCTCCATGCAGCCTGATCCTTCCTGGGCCGCCGTCTGGTTCACCTGCAAACAGGTTGGCGTCTGGAACTGGATGCGCTGGTGCAACCAACAATATGACGATCTGTACGCCAAGACGCTGGTGACGGTGGATGATGCGGAACGCGAGAAGCTCTTCATCGAGATGGAGAAGATCTGGAACGAGGCCGCTCACACCGTCTGGATCACGCACGGCGTTTACACGTACGCCAACGTGCCGACGATCGTGCCGGCGCTGAGCCCGCACGGCGATCCGCAGGTGCAGTTCTTCGCACCGGCGCAGTAGGTCTATCATAATGGGTGCATGAGTAGAGACGTTGCATGCAACGTCTCTACAGACCGATATTCCCCAGAGGAAACTGTAAAGCGTGCTGGCTTACTTCACCAAACGCGCCATCATGACAGTGCTCGTGCTGGTGCTCGTGACGGTGTTCCTGTCGTTGCTGGTGCACATCGTGCCGGGCGATCCCGCGAAGACGCTGCTGGGGCCGCGCGCGTCGCCGGCCCTGATCACCAAGATTCGCGCCGCGATGGACCTGGACCAACCGGTGTTGGTGCAGGCCGGCCGGTTCCTGTGGCGCGTGCTGCATGGCAACTTCGGCACCGACGTCTTCACCGGCAAGCCCATCAGTTTCTTCATCGGCAATGCCCTGCCGCACACGCTGATCCTGGCCTGGGTCAGCCTGGGACTGGCCGCGCTGTTGGGCATCCCGCTGGGCATCTATTCGGCGACGCACCCCAATTCGTGGTTGGATCGCATCACGACGATCATCTCCATTTCCTTCATCACCGTGCCGCCCTACGTGGCCGGGTTGTTTCTGTTGTTGATCTTCGCCGTCCAGCTCAGGGTACTCCCGGCCATCGGGCTGGGGCGAACCGGCGATGCGAGCGATTACATCAGCCACCTGATCCTACCGGCCATCGCCCTGGCGGTGACGTGGGTCGGTTACCTGGCGCGACTGGTGCGCGCCAGCATGCTCGAAGTGCTCAACCAGACTTACGTCCGGGCCGCGATGGCGTCCGGCATTTCCCTGCGCGCCATCCGCTACAAGTATGCCCTGAAAAACGCCTTGATCCCCACGGTCGCCATCCTGGGAGTGGGCCTCGGCAACCTGATGGGCGGCGCCGTCTTCGTGGAGATCATTTTCAACCGGCCCGGCATGGGCACGCTGATCTTCAACGCCATCCAGACCCGCAACTACCCGATCGTGCAGGCCGGTGTCCTGGTGGTCGCGTTCCTGTTTGTCGTCGCCAACCTGCTGGCCGACCTGGCATACACGTATCTTGATCCTCGAATCCAATTAGGTCAGAAGCAAGGTTAGGAGCACTACCTTTCAAATAACAGGAGTTACGCAGTCCCCAAAGCGGAGGCATGCTGAGCGGAGTCCGGCGGGGTGTGCCGGACGCAGTCGAAGCACGCCGGAGCGCCATTTGCAGCGCCGCATCGTTCGACTGAGCTCACGACGAAGTCCTTCGACTACGGGCCAGCCTCCTTCGACTCCGCTGTGCTACGCTCAGGACGGCTGGCCCTCCGCTCAGGATGCTCGGCGGTTCACTGCGTAAGCCCTGTCAAATAAGCGCCCTCCGTCGAGCCAGGGCTGTCACGCTGTTGGTTGAAAAGTATTGAGGTTTATGCAATTCACTTCTCAGCCGGCCAACCGCCTGCAACGCATCCTCAACCGCATCCCGGTGCTGGGTGATGTGCTCCGCCGCCCGCTCGGCGCGCTCGGCTTCTTGATCGTCCTCGGCTTCCTGCTGATGGTCGTGCTGGCTCCGCTCCTGGCGCCATACGACTATGCCAGGCAGGACACGTCGCGGCTGCTGGAAGGGCCGTCGCACGATCATCTGCTCGGCACGGATCACATCGGTCGCGATCTGCTCTCGCGCATCATCTACGGCTCCCGGATCGCCCTCGGCACCGCCATCCCGTCGGTTGCCATCGCCCTGGTGGGTGGCGTCTTGCTGGGGCTCCTGGCCGGCTACTTCGGCGGCGCGGCCGACGACGTCATCGTGGTGATCCTGGACTCGGTCAAGGCATTCCCTGCCGTGATCCTGGCGCTGGCGATCCTGGCACTGCTCGGGCCGTCGCTCATCAACGAGATCCTGGTAATCGGGCTGGCGTGGATTCCAGGTTATGCCCGGGTGACGCGCGCCCAGGTGATGTCGGCTCGGCACGATCTGTACGTGGAGGCCGAGCGGTCGCTGGGCGCCACAAACTCGCGCATCGTCCTGCGGCACATCCTGCCGAACATCCTGGCCGCGCTCCTGATCCTGGCGGCCATGGATCTCCCGGTGGTGATCACCTTCGAGGCCGGCCTCTCCTTCCTGGGGCTGGGGGTGCGTCCGCCGACGCCATCGTGGGGGGTGATCCTGTCCGAAGGCTTCAACTTCATCCGCCAGTCGCCGTGGCCCATCACCTGGGCAGGGATCACACTGCTCCTCACCACGCTGGGATTTACCCTGTTCGGTGAGACGCTGCGCGACGTGCTCGACCCGCGGCTTTCCGGGACGGGAGGGATGTCGTGACGCCGTTGCTCCAGGTCGAAGGTCTCGAAATCAGGTATCATACTCGTGAGGGCACCCTGACGGCCCTGCGGAACGTCGATTTCGACATCAACCCCGGCGAGATCGTCGGCGTGGTGGGCGAATCGGGCTGCGGAAAGAGCACGGTCGCCTCGTCGGTATTGCGGCTGCTGCCGCCCAACGGCCAGATTTCGGCGGGACGCATCCTGTTCAAGGGGGAAGACCTCTGCCGGCTGGACGACGAGGGGATGCGCCGGCTGCGGGGCAAAGAGATTTCGATGATCTTCCAGGACCCGCTGACGAGCCTCAACCCCGTCTTTACGCTGGAAGATCAGATGCTGGCGGCCCAAATGGCTCATCTCCCACGACGCGATGGCAGCGACCGGAAGGCGTTGCGAGCGCGAGCGGTGCAGATGCTGGACCGTGTCGGCATCCCCGACGCCGCGCAACGGATCACTTCGTATCCGCACCAGTTGTCGGGCGGGATGCGCCAGCGGGTGATGATCGCGATGGCGCTGCTCTCCCACCCCGCCTTGCTGGTAGCCGATGAGCCGACCTCGGCGCTGGATGTGACGTTGGAAGCCCAGATCGTGGACCTGCTCCGGGGCCTGCGCGACGAGCTGGGGACCGCCATCCTGTACATCACCCACGACCTGGGCGTGGTAGCGCAGCTCTGCGACCGCGTGCTGGTGATGTATGCCGGCAACGTGGTCGAGTCGGGCGACGTTTGTGCCATTTTCGAAAGGCCGAAGCACCCGTATACCCGCGCCCTGCTGCGTTCCCATCCCGCACAAAGCATGGGCGCCGAGCGGCTGACGACCATCCCCGGACGGGTGCCGGGCCTGAAGGATCTGCCGCCGGGCTGCCTCTTTGCGCCCCGCTGCGATCAGGCGCGCCGGATGTGCCATGCGGTCGCGCCTGTCCCCACCCAGGTCGGCGGGCAGATGGTGCTCTGCAACGCCTACCGGCCGGGCTGGGAAGGCGCCGGCGATGACATCGCCCCGCGCCCCGAGTTCACCGAGATGCTCCTGCCTGCCACGAGTGACACGCGACCGGCCGGGGATGAGGTCATTGTCGAGGTGCGCGACCTGCGCACGCATTTCCGCGATCCGATCGCGCTGCTGAGCCAGATCCTGGGCCGCAAGGCCGGGGCAGTGCGTGCCGTGGACGGCGTGGATATCGCGATCCGCCGCGGGGAAACCGTGGCGCTGGTCGGTGAGTCGGGGTCGGGGAAGACGACCCTGGGGCGCACGCTCCTGCGCCTGGAGGATTCGACCGCCGGTGAGATCGTCCTGGAAGGGCAGGCCATCACCCACCTGCCCCAGTCGCAGGTGCGGCCCATGCGGGCGCGCATGCAGATGATCTTCCAGGATCCCACCTCCAGCCTGAACCCCCGGATGAAGGTCGGCGCGCTGCTGCTGGAGCCGTTCCAGATTCACGGCGTTCCGGTTGAGGGCCGAGCGAAGGTCGAAGAGTTGTTGTCGATGGTCGGCCTGTCGTCCGAGCAGGCCGACAAATACCCGCACCAGCTTTCCGGAGGACAGGCCCGCCGCGTGGGGATCGCTCGCGCGCTCGCCCTTCACCCCGACATCCTGGTGGCCGACGAGCCGACGGCCGGGCTGGACGTGTCGGTGGCGGCGGGCATCCTGAACCTGCTCAAGGATCTGCGCGAAAAGCTCAACCTGACGTATATCCTGATCACCCACAACCTCAACATCGTCAGCTTCATTGCTGACCGGGTCGCTGTGATGTATCTGGGCAAAGTTGTCGAGCTGGCCGGCACGCGTGATCTGTTCGCGGCGCCGAAACACCCGTACACTGAAGCGCTCATGTCGGCCATCCCGGTGCCCAATCCCCGGCTGCGCGACGTCCGGAAGCGCATCGTGCTTCAGGGCGAGATCCCCAGCCCGCGCACCCCGCCGCCCGGCTGTCCGTTCCATCCCCGTTGCCGTTATGTCCAGGACCGCTGCACTCGCGACGCGCCGCCGTTGTGTTCCTTGAACCGGGGCGAGCGGCTGGTCGCCTGTCATTTTCCCGAACGCGCTGGCAACGGAGCATGAGACCGGAGGGCCGAATTTGACACGCCTGCCGCCCCTCCGTATAATCTCAATATGCGTGGCGGATTCGTCTAGAGGCCCAGGATATCGCCCTCTCAAGGCGGAGACACGGGTTCGAATCCCGTATCCGCTACCTGACATAGACAGCCCCGGGGAGATCGTTCCCGGGGCATTTTTATGTGGCGCTTGACGTATGCCGAGTTTGCTCACCAGTGAACACTTTTTCCAGGCCCACCGGCGGGCTTACTGGCAGGATCTGAAAGCCCGGCTCGAAGGTCGCGCGAACGATCTGCTGCCTTTCGATGAGATAGTCAGCACGCTGCGGGTCTACCAGCAGATCATCAGGCCGAAGCCGCAGGCGATTCCGCTGGATAAGATCGTAGGCAGCGTAGGTCGTTACAAGGATTTCACGCGCGACTTTCTGCCGCGCAGCCGGGAGCTTTGGATGCGTTGGGCGAAAGTGGAAGAGGCGATGGAGAGCCTGGAAGGCGTGCCCCCCATCGACGTTTACAAGGTGGGGGATGTGTATTTTGTGGCCGATGGCAACCATCGCGTGTCCGTGGCCCGTGCCAACGGTTTCAAAGAGATTGACGCTTATGTCACCGAGATTCCCATCGATCCCCAACTGGAACCGGGCGACACCCTGGACCAGGCGATCATCAAGGCCGAACGGGCGCGCTTCATGGCCGACACGGGCATCGATCATTGCTACCCGCACCTGGACATCTTCTTCACGCGGCCGGGTGGCTTCAAGCAACTGCTCGAACACGTGCGGTTTCACCGCCACTCGATGATGCAGGAGAACCCCGAGGCCGGTGAGATTACCCTTGAACAAGCGGCTTGCGACTGGTACGAGCACGGCTACTTACCCATCGTCAAAGCGATCCGCGAGCGCCAGTTGCTCCGCCGCTTTCCGGGTCGCACCGCCGCAGATCTCTACGTGTGGATTTGGGGCTTCATCTTCGACACCTACCGACGGTTCGGGGAAAAGATTACGCCCGAGGAGGGTGCCGAGATGCTCAAGCTGAGAGCCGGAACGCAGTTCGGCAGGGCCGTGCGGGCCGTGATGCACCGCCTGGCCGAGCTTTCGACAGGCCGCCTCGGCTCCGCCGCGCGCATGCCCGACTGGGTGACGCAGACGTTCGAGTGGCAAGACGGATCGCTCAGCCAGTTGTCAGAGAATTCAGGAGAACCGCAAAGTGAGTGAAACACGCAAGGACCTGGTCGAGACGGAAGAGAACACCGTGCGTGTCTCGTCCCAACCAGGATCGGATGCCCGGTCGGATCACGAGATCCAGGAGGGCGGCAGGCAAGACGCCCAGGACCGCCCGGCCGAGCCAGCCCAGGAACAGCCCAAGCCGGAGCCTTCGACGCGCATCCTGCTGATCCGCCACGGGCTCAACGATTACGTCAAGGAGCATCGTCTGGCCGGAAGGACTCCCGGCGTTCACCTGAACGAGGAGGGGCGCGGCCAGGCGTTGGCGCTGGCCGAACGGCTGGGGACGATGCCGATCGCCGCGGTCTACAGCAGCCCCCTCGAACGGGCCCGCGAGACCGCTGAACCGCTCGCCGCGCGCCTTGGGCTGACCGTGCACTGCCTGGATGGTGCGGCCGAGAGCGACTGTGGCCAGTGGACGGGGCAGAGCATCGAGGAACTCAGCAAGGGCAACGCCTGGCGGCAGGTACAAGTCCATCCCAGCGGCTTCCGCTTTCCGGGAGGCGAAAGCTTCGCCGAGATTCAAGCGCGCATGATTGCAATGCTGGAGACCCTGAAGGACGATCATCTCGGGCAAACCGTAGTCGTGGTTTCTCACGCTGACCCGATCAAACTTGGGGTGGCGTTTCATACCGGCGTGCCGTTAGATCTGTTCCAACGCCTGGTGATCGCGCCTGCGTCCATCACCGAGCTGGAGTTCACGACGCTCAGGCCGCTGCTGGTGCGTCTCAATGACTGCGCTTACCTGCCGCCACCTGGTCCGGCCGTGGACGCCGAACACAACGGACGATGAGCTTGGCATTTTCTGCGTTTCGGATTACGATTGTGACCATAATGGATATGCTTACTACTACCTTCGCTTTACACCCCTACTACGACGAGGATGACATCTTTCCGGTGACCCGCATCACCGCCAGTGCTGTGGGAGATTCGCGCCAGCATTTCTTTATTCTGCAGGCGCATATTGGCGACGATCCGGTATCATGGATCATCGAGAAAGAGCAAGCCATTCATCTCAGCCGCAAGATCCCCCAGTTGCTGGCTGAGGTCCGGACGGAATTCCCGGAGCTCGGTGATCCGCTGGTCGCTGCCGAGCCTGACCTGTCGCTCACGGACCCGTGGCAACCGCTGTTCCGCGTGGGCAGCCTGGGCGTCAGCTATGACCGCCTCCACGATCTTGTGGTGCTCACCCTGGTGGATGCTGACGTGTTGGACCCGGCTCGCGAGGCGGCTGACGATGAGGAGGACGATCCCGGGCAGCACGTCTATACCACGCGCGGGCAGGCGCTGCTGCTGGCGGGGCAGGCCGAGAAGATGGTGGCTGCCGGTCGCCCTTACTGCCCTAACTGCGATCAGCCGATGGATGACTTCGGTCACTTCTGCCTGCCGCCTCGTGCTCGACGGCCAGGCGAAACTATACATTAGTTTCAGACGTTATCGCGATGAGTGATCTTGCAGTTCCCGGATGCATCGTCCCGTGGCCCACGGGCGGCACGGAGAACGATCGGCTGCTCACACTCCTGGGGCGGGGTGATCTCACGCTGTCCGGGCTGATACCCTGGAGCTCGAATTACACCTTCCTCGGCGAGGTGAGCGACGGCGATAGGACCGTAGCCGTAGTCTACAAGCCGATCCGCGGCGAGCGACCGCTGTGGGATTTCCCGCGCGGATCGCTGGCGAAGCGAGAAGTCGCCGCGTATATCGTCTGCCGCTGCTTGGGTTGGGATCTTGTGCCTCCTACCGTGCTGCGACCGGGTCCCCACGGCTGGGGCTCGGTACAACTTTACATCGAAGTCGACCAGAACGCCCACTTTTTTACCTTCCGCGAGGACCCGGCCGCGCGCCATGCCCTGGAGGCGCTTGCCGTTTTCGATATCATCACGAACAACGCCGACCGGAAAGGCGGGCACTGTCTGCGCGCCGGCAATGGATGTATCATCGCCATCGATCAAGGCCTGTGCTTCCACGTCGAAGACAAGCTCCGCACCGTCATCTGGGATTTCGCCGGTGAACGGATCCCGAATGACCTGGCAGCCGACCTCAAACGACTGGAAGCGGACCTGGAGAACCGGCGCGGCGACACCGTTCGCGCCCTGGCAACGCTGCTGGACGCCGATGAGATCGCGTTCCTGCGGCGCCGCGTGCGCAAGGCCCTTGACGCAGGTTGTTATCCGAATCCGCCCGAGGATCGCCGGCCTTACCCCTGGCCGCTGGTATAGTCACTAAGGAACAGGAGTTACGCGGTAGATCGCTGAGCACGCTTCGCGTGAGCGGAGTGGCGGCGCTATCTCCGCCACGAAGTCGAAGGATGCGACGCTGGCAAAGGCGCTCCGGCGTGCTTCGACTACGGCCAGCAGACGGCGCTGGCCTCCGCTCACGCTTCGCGGTGCCTACGCTTGGATTACTGCGTAAGTCCTGTAAGGAAAAGATCAGCCGTAGTCGTCACCAACCTTGCGCCGCGCCTGCTTCGTGCCTGCTCGTGTGCGCTTTTCCGTCAACCGGCGCTCGCGCGCGGCCGCCGTGGGGCGGGTGGGGACGCGATGCTTGCGGCGCCGCAACGCTGTCGCCAGCATCGCCTGAAAGCGAGCCACCGCATCAGCTCGATTCTCCACCTGGCTGCGCGTGACGGAAGAGACGATGCGCAACACCCCTTCGCTGTCCACGTAGCCGGCCAATCGATGCCGAATCCGCTCCCGTTGTTCCGCGGTGAGACTGGGTGAGTTGGTGATGTCGAACAACAGCTCGACGCGTGTCTCGCTGCGCTGAACATGCTGTCCGCCCGGCCCGCTGCTCCGGCTGAAACGGAAACTCAACTCAGATACCGGGATAGCAAGCTGATCCGAAATGACGATAGTCTCGGTGAGATCATTTGACTCCGACACCCTGGCCTCCATGTGATCATTCTCGCACGGATAAAAGCCTTTGACAAAGTGACGCCCATTTCGTTGTGTGCTATACTTCCCGAAATCCCTGTGGAGAGTGATGTCATGGATGAATTCAAGCTTGTCACGATTTATCGCTCGATGGGCATGCTAGCGGCGGAAGTGATCAAGTCCAAATTGGAGTCTGCCGGGATACCGGCCATGCTGAAGTATGAGGCGGTCGGACAGGTGCTTGGGCTGACAGTCGATGGCCTGGGTTTGGTCGAGGTGCAGGTCCCGGAAGAATGGGCCGAAGACGCGGAGGCGCTCATCGTCGAGGACGCGGAGGATGACATCGATGCGGGAGAATGGGACACGGACGCGGAAGATGAGGCCACTCCTCATGCCGGAACCGAGGATGAGAAGGATATCTGATCCCAATCTGAGCAGCGTCGTTGGCAAGAGACCAGGGCTATTTGGCGAGTCGGCCGATCTCTGCTATACTTAAAACTTGCTGAACATTGACCGGCTCTAGAATAGGAGAAGCCTGGTGTGATCCAACGCAAAACGCAGACTGCTGAATACTGGCAAACCTTTACGCTGACCCCGACCGATATCGAGTTCCTCCGCAATTATCTGCTGGATGCCGAACGTCCTCTGACCACTCGTGAATTGGCCCTGGCGGTCGTCACAGAGCAATGCCGCCATGAAGAAGCATCTCTGCGCGCGGAGTTGGCGCGTGGCACCCTGTATCAGCCCAAGAAACGCTATGCAGTTGGCGACAAAGTGATCTTTCCGGCGCTGGATTTCCGGCTCGGCGAGGTCATCAGCCTCCGCTCAGGTCAGAACCCGGAATACGGCGAGTTCGATGTTATCGGCGTCGATTTTGGCGCGAACCGCAGGCAACGCAGCTTTGCGGCAGGACTGAACGCACCGCACAAGCTCAACGCCGAAGTGCCTGATATGCTCGTTGCCGTTGACCTGGCGAGCCCCGAACAGGTGCTCGCTACCGTCGCCAGTTCCGTCCCGGCCATCCTGACGGCGTTGCTTGCGAAGGAGCCGGGTTTTGCGACGTTCGAGGATCGATGGCTGCTGCGCGATCTCATGGCCGATGTCCACGTGGGGCATCTGAACATCGCCGAAGCTCTCATTGACATGCGTGCGGCCCCTGTGGATACTCGTACCCTGATGAAGGAACTTGACCTGCCGGCTGAAATCAAGCGCGAGGTGCTGGCATTCTCTCTGCACAGTGCCCTGACCACTGACAGCCGTTTCGACCAGGTCGGTCCCGGTGAAACCCGGCTGTGGTTTCTCCGCCGCCTCGAACCGCCTGAGGCGTTGACAATCCCTGCGCCTCTGCAATACCAGCCAATCACCTATAACCGGGAAGCCCTGCCGAACAACCTGGTTCAACTCGTCATTGAGCTCGACGATGAATGGTCAGATGAGACACTCGTTGGGGCGGCGACGATGCGCGGCGCCATCACCACCACGACGCTGTTGCTGACCTACCCCCATCTCGTATCCGGCACGCTGCCGCTCAATCGACACACGCGAGCTTTCTTCCCGAAGGGCCACAGCGAGCGCACGATGGTCACGCTGATTGATGGCCGATGGGGCAACCGCTTCCCCGCGTGGTGCAATCACGTGGGCCGTTATGTCGCCGGATTGCGACCGTGGTTCGAGAAGCACAAGCTGCCGGCCGGAGCCTTCATCACCCTGGAACAGCGAGACGATTCCGGTGAAGTTGTTGTGGACTTCCGGCCGAAGCGCATGCGCCGCGAATGGACCCGGTGGGCGCAGGTGCTCGAAGGCAATAAGCTCGACATCCAGCTCCGTAAGCAGGAAATCGCCTGCGAGTACGATGAGCAACTCATCATCGGGGATGATCGGAGCGATGACGTCCTGAAGCTGAGCGCCAGCTCCATCTATGCTCAGATGCCTTTGAACGAGCTCGTCTCCGAGATCTTCACTGACCTGGCGGGTTTGAGCCAAACCGGCAGAGTGCACGCCAAGACGATTTACGGAGCAATCAATGTGGTGCGCCGCTGTCCGCCCGAGCCAATTTTCGCGGCGCTGGCGACCGATCCGCGACTGGAGCAGGCTGGTGACGATTCTTTCCGGTTAGTGGCATAAAAGGATAAAACTGCATGGCTGTCTGGAAACGACCTTCTCTCGATACGAAGTTCTATATTGACCATGACTGGTGGGAGGGCAACGGCAAAGACTTGCGCGTGGCCGTGCGCGGCCAGCTCTGCAAGGATTGCCAGGCCCGCTTCCCCGATCACCGCAACCTCGAAGCCGTGGATTGGGTGGATCCGGAGACCGCCGAGGTGGTGCGCGCCGATGCCTTGCTCCAGACCTTGCGCAGCGACTGTGCGAACAAGCCCGACTTCATCAGCAGCGTCAACTCGCTTGTTACCAACATCTTCCGCATCTTCCTGCTGAACGGGAATCAGCCGCTGACGCCGGTCGAGCTGCACCGGCAATTGCCCTGGACGAATCCCGAGACGATCTTGCGTACCCTCACAGGCGGGCAAGTGTACATGGGCCTGCGGCCCGCGACACGCATGGATTAGGAATGAGAATTAATCAACTGTCCCGGCGATTCAACCGTAGCGGAGCATCCTGAGCGGAGGGCCGCAGCCCGTAGTCGAAGGATGCGGAGCGGTCAGCGTACAGGGCCGCATCCTTCGAC
>Ga0172370_10000586_pt1 | contig 56779 bp, 50 predicted proteins | sample LakKiv5m_FD_114538 | JGI IMG/M metagenome (GOLD analysis project Ga0172370, IMG submission 114538) | Freshwater microbial communities from Kabuno Bay, South-Kivu, Congo - kab_022012_11.5m | ecosystem: Environmental > Aquatic > Freshwater > Lake | place: Democratic Republic of the Congo...
ACTCAATCTCCCCGTTCCAACCGGCAGAGGCCTGTCTCGGCCTCGTTTTCTGGGGGATCCGCTGAAAACCACGCCCTGCGCGACCGCACAGCGCCTGTCCACGCTTACAGCGCGGTAGCCTCCGGGCAAGCGCTTCTTGTAGGCGCGAGGGGCTCCTGTTATCCTGCGCGCTCGCCCCGTGCGAGGATGAGCATGACCCCGCCCCTCCAACCCTTCTCCGTCCTGGTCGTCGACGACGACCGCGCCGGCCTCGAATCGGTTCGCCTCGTGCTCGAGCGCGAGGGGTACCGCGTGCTGTCGGCCGAGAGCGGGCGCGAGGCGCTCGACGTGATCCGCGCCGAGAACGTGCAGCTGGTCTTGACCGACATGATGATGCCGGGCATGGACGGCATCGACCTGCTGAAGGCCATCAAGCAGGTGGTGCCGGGCTGCGACGTCATCCTCATGACCGCGTACGGCACCATCGAGAAGGCCGTCGAGGCCATCCAGCTGGGCGCCTCCGATTTCCTGACCAAGCCCTTGAAGCGCTTCATGATCCTGCGCGCGGTCAACAAGGTGGCCGAGCGCCAGAGCCTGCTGGTCGAGAACCAGCAGCTGCGCAAGCGGCTCGAAGAGCTGTCGCGCGATCGCGAGATCATCGGCAACAGCGGCCAGATGCGGCAGCTGCTCGACCTGGTGCGCCAGGTGGGCCCCACGTCGGGGCGCGTGCTCATCCAGGGCGAGAGCGGCACCGGCAAGGAGCTCGTGGCCCGCGCGCTGCACCTGCGCAGCGAGCGGCGCGACAAGCCCTTCGTGGCCATCAACCTGGCCGCCATCCCGGAGTCGCTGGTCGAGGCCGAGCTGTTCGGGCACGAGAAGGGCGCGTTCACGGGCGCCGATCGCCGCAAGCCGGGCCGCTTCGAGCAGGCCGACGGGGGCACGCTCTTCCTCGACGAGGTCGGCGAGATGCCGCTGCACCTGCAGCCCAAGATCCTGCGCGCCATCCAGGAGCGCGAGTTCTACCGCGTGGGTGGCACCGACCCCGTGCGCGTCGACGTGCGCATCGTGGCCTGCACCAACCGCCGCCTCGACGACGAGGTGAAGGCGGGCCGCTTCCGCGAGGACCTCTTCTATCGGCTGAACGTCATCTCGTTGACCATCCCGCCGCTGCGCGACCGCCGTGAAGATGTGCCCCTGCTGGCCCAGCACTTCGTCGACAAGTTCAACCGCGTGAACAACAAGACGGTGAAGGGCATCACGCGCGACGCCATGGGCCTGCTCGGCGACTACGCCTGGCCCGGCAACGTGCGCGAGCTCGAGAACGTCATCGAGCGCGCGGTCATCCTCTGCACCAGCGGCATGATCGATCGCGGCGACCTGCCCGACACGTGCACCGGCGGGGGCGGCACCGACGCGTGGATCCGCATCCGCATGGGCACGCCCCTCGACCAGGTCGAGCGCCTGGTGATCGAGGAGACCCTCAAGTGGACCAAGGGCGACAAGAAGCTGGCCGCCGGGGTCCTCAACACGTCGCTGCGCACCATCTACCGGCGCCTGACCGAGTACGATCAGGCCGGCCTGGGCGGCGAGGAACCCCCCGAAGGCTTCGACGACCCTCCTGACGGGCATTGAGCCCCAACCTCTTCTGATCTATCCTTCCCCCGGTCAAAGACGGTTGGGGGAATCCATGCGGCAGGTTGCTCACCTGGTGGTGTTCGTGCTCGTGGTCGCGCTGGCGTCGGCCTGTGGGGGAGACGGCGCCAAGAAGCGGCAGTCGTGCGAGGCCGACGAGCAGTGCACGGGCGGACTGTGCTTCGAGAACGAGTGCTACCAGGCCTGTACGGCTCAGGAGCAGTGCGCGGCCGACGAGATCTGCGTACACCGGCAGGCCGCCGACGTCGAGGCCGACGTGTGCGTCGTCGCGTCGGAGTTCGGCGGGTGCACCACGCCGGCCGACTGCGAGTCGGTGCTGCACGACGGCTGCCAGCAGGTCCTCTGCTCGGCCGACCAGACGTGCGAGGTGAGTGATCTGCCCGCGACCGGAGACCAGCCCTGCGTGGCGTGCGGCGGCGACGGGGACTGCGCGGGCGTCGAGGTGGGCTCGTGCCAGGCGGCCACCTGCGACGACGCGACCGGCACCTGCACGGTCGGGAACCTGCCCGACCAGACGCCGTGCGCCGAGGCCAACGTCTGCGTCGCCGGCGAGTGCGTCTTCGTCGAGGTCCCCGACTGCGAGGGCAAGGTCTGCGGGTCCGACGGCGTGGGTGGAAGGTGCGGGCACTGCACCGATCCGTGCACCGGCGAGACCAACGACGACCTGTGCGCGCCCGACGGGCGTACGTGCGAGGTCGAGGGGATCTGCTGCCCCTCGTGCGAGGGCAAGGCGTGCGGCGACGACGGCTGCGGCGGAAGCTGCGGCGGCTGCGACGACGCCATCGACTGCACCGCCGACTCGTGCGTCGACGGCGCGTGCCTGCACGAAAAGCCGAACGTCCAGGGCGACGCGTGCAACGGCGTCGACGACGACTGCGACGGCGAGACCGACGAGGAGGGCTGCATGTGCGAGGGCGAGGTCGACTGCGACGACCATAACCCCTGCACCGACGACAGCTGCGACCCGTTCACGGGCTGCGTGCACACCAACAACGACACGGGCTGCGACGACGGCGACGCCTGCTCCACGGGCGATGCGTGCGTCGAGGGGGCGTGCGTGCCGACGGGCGAGCTGAACTGCGACGACGACAACATCTGCACCGACGACGTGTGTGATCCCGCGCTGGGCTGCACGTGGCCGATGAACTACGTGGAGTGCGACGACGGCAACCCGTGCACCACCGGCGACACCTGCGCCGCGGCCACGTGCCTGCCCGGCTCGGCCGTGAGCTGCGACGACGGCAACCCCTGCACCGACGACGCGTGCGACGTCGTCACGGGCTGCACGCACACGAACAACGCGCTGGCGTGCGACGACGGCGACGGCTGCACCGTGGCCGACACGTGCGTCCAGGGGCTGTGCACGGCGGGGGTGCCGCGCAACTGCTCCGACGGCGACGTCTGTACCGTCGACGGCTGCACCGACGGCGCCTGCACCCACGTCACGACCCCGCTGACGGGCGTCTACGAGACGTGCAACGGCGTCGACGACGACTGCGACGGCGAGACCGACGAAGGGACGATCGTGCCGATCTACCCCGACGCCGACGGCGACGGGTACGGGCCGGACGGTCAGGGCGTGCCGGGCTGCCCCGGCCAGGTCGGCAAGACCGACAAGGCCGGCGACTGCAACGACGGCGACGCCACCATCCACCCCAACGCCTTCGAGGTGTGCGCCGACGGCGTCGACTCCGACTGCGACGGCACCCAGAACGACGAAGACGCCTTGTACTGCCAGACGTTCCACGTCGACGCCGACGGCGACTCGTATGGCTCCGACGCGCCGATCTGCCTGTGCGTCGACGATGATCCGAGCATCGTGTCGATCGCGGGCGACTGCAACGACGCCGACGCCGACGTCCATCCGGGAGCCGCCGAGGTGTGCAACCTGAAGGACGACGACTGCGACGGGGCCGAGGATCCGGAGGGCACGCTCACCTGTACCCCGTACTTCCAGGACGCCGACGGCGACACGTTCGGTGTGGGCTCGGCCAAGTGCCTGTGCGCGCCGGTCGACCTCTTCGTGGCGAGCCTCGACGGCGACTGCAACGACGAGGACAAGGACGTCCACCCGGGCGCCGCCGAGGTCTGCAACGGTAAGGACGACGACTGCAACGACCAGCAGGACGAGGAAGGCGCGCTCGAGTGCGCGCCGTACTACCTGGACGTCGACGCCGACACCTACGGCGTGGGGTCTGCGCGGTGCCTGTGCGCGCCGCAGGAGGGGTACGCGGCGAGCGTCGACGGCGACTGCAACGACGACGACGCGACGGTGCATCCGGGCGCCATCGAGGCGTGCAACCGCAAGGACGACGACTGCAACGACCAGGTCGACGAAGAGGGCGCGCTCGAGTGCACGCCGTACTACGAGGACGTCGACGCCGACACCTACGGCGTGGGGTCCGCTCGCTGCCTGTGTGCGCCGACCGACGTGTACGTGGCGAGCGTCGACGGCGACTGCGACGACGGCGACGGCGCCGTCCACCCGGGAGCCCTCGAGGTGTGCAACGGCCTCGACGACGACTGCGACGCCACGCCCGACGAAGAGAACGCCGAGGGGTGCAAGCCGTACTACCCGGACGTCGACGGCGACACGTACGGCGGCGAGTCCTCGCTCTGCCTCTGCGGCCCGTCGGAGACCTACCCGGTCGACGTGGGCGGCGACTGCGATGACGACGCGGCGGCGGTCAACCCGGAGGCGATCGACCTGGCTCCGTCGGCCTGCGCGGTCGAGTCCGTCGACTGGCCCATCGACGTCGTCCGCAACGACGCCGCCGACTGGCGCGTGCAGGCCGACATGGCGGTCGACTCCCAGGGCCGGCCGCACCTGGTGTGGAGCGGCCTGACGTACGCCTACAAGGACGCCGATCTCGGTTGGCAGATCGGGCCCGCGGGGCAGCTCAAGGGCTCCGGGGTGGCGATGGCCATCGGCCCCTACGATGTGCTGTACGTCGCCTACCTGTCCGAGCTGTACAACGACCTCGAGGTGGCCCGCTTCGACGACGGCGCGTGGATCTCCATGGGGACGGTCGCGACCGATCTGTACGGGTCCGGCACCGTCGACGTCCGCTCGATGGGCATCGCCGTCGATCGCGACGGCTTCGTGCACCTCGGCTACGTGGCGGCGGTCGAAGGCGACCTGCTCGCGACGTACGCGACGAACCGGTCGGGCGACTGGACCGTGACCTACGTCGATCCCGGCGTGAAGTCGGGCACGGTGACGCTGGCGCTCGACGCCGCGGACTTCCCGCACCTCGTCCACCACACCGCCGACGGCACGGTGCGCGTCGCGACCAATCGCAGCGGCGTGTGGGCGGCGAGCGAGATCCTCGCGTCGGTGGGGGTCTACACGGGCTACGTGCTGGCGGTGGCCATCGACGGCCGCGGTCGCACGCACGTCACGTACATGGGCGACGGTTCGGAGCCCGGCCTCCGGCTGGCGTCCGAGACGGCCGACGGCTGGACGTCGACCGGGATCGAGCCCGCGGGCGTGAGCTGCTACTACGTCCGATTGCTGGCCGACCACGATTCGTGGCTGCACCTGGCCTACGAGCGCGCGGTCGAACGGACCGTGGTGCACGCCACCAACCGTGGCGGCGAGTGGCACCAGCTCACGATGGGCGGCAGCTTCGACGACAGCCTGGCGCTGCGCTTCGACCCGACGGGCGCGCCGGTGATCGCCTGGGCCAAGTTCGACGACGCCGCCTCGGAGTGGGGCCTGCGCGTGGCCACCGAGGTGCGCGCCTGCACCGACTTCGGCGTCGAGGGCGACCAGAACTGCGACGGCGTCGACGGCACCGACGCGGACCACGACGGCTTCGCGTCGCTCCTGACCGGCGGCACCGACTGCAACGACGCCGACGCCCAGGTCTTCGCGGGGCGCGACGAGCTCTGCAACGGGTTCGACGACAACTGCGACGGCGGGGTCGACGAGGCCTGCGACACGGACCTCGACGGGGTCTACGAGAACTTCGATGGCAAGGGCAACGCCGGTGCCGACCCGTGCCGTGGCGGGTTCTCGACCAGCACGTGCGACGACAACTGCCCCGGCGTCGCGAACCCTGACCAGTCCGATGTCGACGGAGACGCCGTCGGCGACGCGTGCGACCCGGACTTCAGCCTCTGACGTCGACTTCGAAATCCCTTGACCCTGCGCGCTCGTCCTCTATCCTCAACCGGATTTTCGGGACCCACGAGCGGGTGATGAACGACGACCGCCCGACCACGATCGAGCCGACCCTGACCCCCGAGCATCCTGCCCCGAGCCGTTCCGAGGGGCCCATCCCCATCCTGTGCGACGATCTCGAGCAGCTCGAGGTCCGCCGGCCCGAGGCCCACGAGGGGCGCTACGCGTGGCTGATGCTGGCGCTCTGCGGGGTCCTCTTCCTCTGGAACGCCGGCTCGTACGGCCTCTGGGACCCGTGGGAGACCCACTACGGTGAGGTCACCCAGAACATGATCGAGTCGTACGACTGGGTCAGCCCGTGGTGGGGCTTCAAGGAGAAGGTGGGCGACGAGCCCATCAACGGCGGCGCGTTCCTCTCGAAGCCCATCTACATCTTCTGGGCCGAGGCCACGTTCGTGCGGCTCATCGGCTACGGCGATTGGGCCATCCGGCTGCCCATCGCGTTCCTGGCCATCGCCGCGGTGATGATGGTCTACTGGAGCATGAGCCGGCTGGTCAACCGCCGCACGGGGTTCTTCTCGGCGCTGGTGATGGCCACCGGGCCGCAGTTCGTGATGATCGCGCGCCAGGCGCAGACCGACATGCCCTTCGTGTCGACGCTGACCATCGCGATGATGTTCGCGGCGCTCGCGTTCTTCTCCAGGCGCGAAGCCGTGTCCGATCGGCGCTTCTGGCGAGCCTTCGCGCTCACCATCGGATTCCTGCTGGCCTCGACGTTGCCGCAGTTCGGCATCATCGCCACCGACCTCACCGCCGACGCCCCCGCGGGGCTCTCGGGGTTGGCGCGCGTGGGCTTCCTGGTGCAGCGCAACGGCGTCTGGCACTCGCTGATCTACCTGGTGGTCACGATCGTGCTCGTCGTCGCCCTGGCGCGCCCCGTCTGGCGCGAGTGGCGCGCGAACCACGCGTTCACCGACCTGTTCAAGGATCGGCAGCAGCGCCGGTTCTACCTGGTCGCGTTCTACATCATGATGGGCCACGCCACCCTGGCCAAGGGCCTGCTCGGCTTCATGCTGCCGGGCTTCATCCTGCTCGGCTTCCTGGGCCTCACCTGGGACTGGCGGCTCCTGAAGCGCATGGAGGTCGGCAAGGGCGCGCTCATCACGGCGCTGGTCACGTTCCCGTGGTACGTGGCCATGTTCGCGAAGCACGGCATGGCGTTCTACTCGCGCTTCATCGTGCACGACCACTTCAACCGCCTGGCGTCCGGGGTGCACGCGCTCGACTCGGGGACGTACGAGCACTTCCTGAAGTGGCTCGGGATCGGCATGTACCCCTGGGCGGCCCTGGTGCCCTTCGCATTCCTGGGGCTCGTCGGGCACCGCCTGCGCCCGGTCTCGCGCGAAGGGCGCCTGAAGCTCTTCGTCTTCCTGTGGTTCTTCCTGTCGTTCTGCCTGTTCACGCTGGCGCAGACCAAGTTCCACCACTACATCTTCCCCGCCCTGCCGCCCCTGGCGCTGCTGGTCGGCTGGTGGGTGGTCGAGTTCGACGCCACGTCGGGGTGGCTGCGGCGCGTGGCGGCCCTGGCCGGGCTCGGGCTGTTCGTGGCCTTGACGCTCGACCTGTCGACCGACGTGCAGCACATCCGCAACCTCTGCACCTACAAGTACGACCGTCCCCTGCCCAAGTCGCTGCCCACCGACTTCGACGCGCGCATCGCCGATGACTCCGACAAGACCTGGGCCGAGAGCACCTTCGCGGCGCACACCAACGGGTTCATCCGCGGCCTGCTGGCGTCGAAGGCGCTCGAGTACCCCAAGGTCGTCACGGCGCTCGGCCTCCTGGGCGGCCTCGGGTTCGCGCTGTTCGGCGTCTACCGCACGCGTCGCTGGGGCCTCGGGATGATCGGCGCGGTGGGCGTGCTGCTGTTGTTGTGGACCTACCATTACTACATGCCGATGCTCTCGCCGGCCTGGTCGCAGAAGTACCTGTTCGAGGACTACTACCACACCTGCACGCCGGCCGAGAACGACCCCGAGATCCAGGAGGCCTACACGCCGCTCCTCACGCGGGCGGGGCTCGGCTTCATCCCCGACTTCTTCGACTCGACGAACCGGCGCCTGTGCAAGGAGCAGGTCATCTCGTGGCTGCTCACGTGGCGCGGCGAGACGTACTACACCTACGACACCATCATCCCGATCAACAAGGAGGCCACGCAGTTCGAGCAGTACCTGAAGGACTGGAACCGCGGCCGGCCGTTCTACGTGTTCATGCAGCAGCGGGGCCCGAGCTTCTTCGAGACCAAGCTGAACACCTACACGGACAAGCTGAAGCGCAAGGGCGAGGCCAGCTTCAAGGAGATCCGGCGCTGGAAGGTCGAGAAGTTGCACTTCGAGAGCCACTTCTTCACGCTCATGAAGGCCACGCCGGTCACGACCGACGAGCCCAAGGAGGCGCCGAAGAAGCCCGAGACGCCCGAGCCCGAGGTGCAGGAGGACATCGTCCCATGAGGCCCTCACCCCCCACTCCTCTCCATCGATGGAGAGGGGGATTCTGGATTGTCCTGCTGGTGGTGCTGGTCGTGCCCGCGCTGGCGTCGGCGGCCGGGTTCTCGTACAAGTTCAAGCTGTACGACGCCGGCGGCAAGGAGGCCGGCTCGGCGCGCGCCACGTTGACCACCGGGCCGTCGGGCATGCTCTACAAGTCCGCGCTCGTGAAGTCCGACACGCTCGGCGTGTTCATGACCCACCACGCCATGTCGGCCTCGTGGACGCTCGAGCGCTTCAAGCGGCGGCCGCCGTCGGTCGGGGCGCGCTCCTTCTACGCCCTGTTCCGCAAGGGCCAGAAGCTCTCGGCCAAGGAGCAGAACGGCACGGACAAGCTGCGCATCTCGGCCACCGGGGCCACCGCCGACACGCTGGTGGTCGACACCCGCGATCCCTCCGATTACCTCTTGCTCCTCGAGCGCTACGGGGGCGGCGGCGGCAAGGTCTTCCTCTCCGACGGGGGAGGCTCGGCCGAGGGCAGCGTGAGCGACGGAGGCAGCATCCAGCACCGCGTGGGCAAGCAGACGGCCACGTTCACGGCCAAGAAGGTCTCGTTGGGCTCGCAGTCGGGGCTGGTCCTGTACCGCAATGGCGAGGTCGCCGGGGTGCTGGTCCGCAACGTCCTGGCGCTGGTCGACAGCCACGCCCGCGAGATCGAGGGCGGCGACGCGGCTACTCCCGCGCCTTGAGCGCCGAACGCCCGTTGTCCGGGCAGACCTCCTGACACGCGTCACAGCCGTGCACGCGCCCCGACAAGCACGCCGCCACGTCCGCGGGCATCGGCCCCTTCGCCGCGATCGTCCAGTACGACAGGCACCGGCGTGCGTCCAGGCCCCGGCCGTCGAGGGCCCCCGTCGGGCACGCGTCGAGGCAGCGGCGGCAGCCTGGAGGGCACGCGTCGGTCGTGGCGGGGTCGGGCGGCAGGTCGAGGTCGAGCAGCAACCCGCCGAGCGTGACCCACGAGCCGTACCGCGGCGTGATCAGCAGCGTGTGGCGGCCCTGGCGACCGAGCCCCGCGGCGACCGCCAGCCTCTTCTCGGGCAGGGCGCTCGTGTCGCAGAAGGCGTGCGAGCGGGTCGGCCGGCCGAGGATGAGCTCGAGGCGTACCTGGAGGGCCGCCAGCCGTGTGCCGAACCAGGCGTGGTAGTCGAGGCCCCTGGCGTGCCGCGAGATCGGGGCAGGGTGCGGCCCGTCGGCTCCGCTCGGGACAAGCAGGTCGGCCGGCGGACAACTCTCGGCCTCGCGGTACGCGTGCGTGGCCACCAGCACCGAGCGGCACCACGCGTAGCCCTGGTAGCCGGCGGGGGCGCCGCGCGAGCGCAGCGTGTGCGCCAGGTAGCCCAGGTGGGCGACCCGGCCGGAGCGCACCCACGCGCGCAGCCTCTCGGTGTGGTCCGGCAAGAGATCGAGCCGCGTGAAGCCCACCGCGTCGAAGCCCAGGTCCAGCCCGGCGTCGCGCAGGGTCTCTTTCAGCTCGTGGCGCAGCGGGGGCATTGGTCGGCTTCCAATGCGCGCGGCTATCGGACGCGCGCACGGCGTGGACTCCAGGGTCCACGCCAAAGACAACAACCCGGGCTCGAGTGCCTCGGGGACCCCTAGGCCACGAGGTGCTCGAGACCCGGCGCGGGGAAGGCCTTCACGAACTCGCGCACCTCGGCGGCGGTCGCGTCGAGCATCGCCTCGTTGGTCACGTCCTGCGCCACGCGATCGATGAAGCCGGCCACGACGGCCATGTCGCCCTCCTTCATCCCTCGGCTGGTGATGGCGGGTGTGCCGAGGCGCACGCCGCTCGGGTCGAACGGCTTGCGGGGGTCGAAGGGGATCGAGTTCGAGTTGGTGACGATGCCGGCACGGTTCAGTGCCCGGGCCAACGCGCGACCGGGTACGCCGCGGCTCATGGTGTCGAGGAGCAGCAGGTGGTTGTCGGTGCCGCCCGAGATGAGCCGGAAGCCGCGCGCGGAGAGCTCGTCGCCCAACCGCTTGGCGTTCTTGACGATCTGGTGCGCGTAGGCCCTGAACTCGGGGGTCGAGGCCTCCTTCAAGGCCACGGCGATGCCGGCGGTCGTGTGGTTGTGCGGACCGCCTTGCAGGCCCGGGAACACCGCGCGGTTCACGTCCTTGGCGCGCGCCTCCTTGAACAGCAGCATGCCGCCGCGGGGGCCGCGCAGCGTCTTGTGCGTGGTGGTCGAGACCACGTCGGCGTAGGGGACGGGGCTCGGGTGAGCGCCACCGGCCACCAGACCCGCGATGTGCGCCATGTCGACCAGCAGGACGGCGCCCACCTCGTCGGCGATGGCGCGGAACGCGGCGAAGTCGATGACGCGCGGGTAGGCGGTGGCGCCTGCGATGAGCAGCTTGGGCCGAACCTCGCGCGCCTTGTCGCGCAACGCGTCGAAGTCGATGAGGTGCGTCTCGGGGTGTACGGCGTACTGCACCGAGTTGAAGTACGCGCCCGTGATGCTCACGTTCCAGCCGTGGGTGAGGTGGCCGCCGTGGGGCAGGGCCATGCCCATGACCGTGTCGCCGGGCTTCAGGAACGCGAAGTATACCGCCAGGTTGGCGGGCGAGCCGGAGTAGGGCTGCACGTTCGCGCCGTCGGCGCCGAACACGGCCTTGGCCCGCTCGATGGCCAGCGTCTCGAGCTGGTCGACGAACTCCTGGCCCTCGTAGTAGCGCTTGCCGGCGTAGCCTTCGGAGTACTTGTTCGTGAAGACCGACCCGGTCGCCTCGAGCACGGCGCGGGAGACGTAGTTCTCGGAGGCGATCATGCGGATCTTGTCGAACTGACGACGCTCTTCGCCCTGGATGAGCTGGAAGACCTGCGGGTCCGTGTGCTTCAGGCCGATCATGGCTCCCTCCACCAAGTGACGCCCGGATACTAGTGGAGGAAAACTCGCGTGGAAAGCGCGATCGCGTCGCGGGTGTATTTGAATTGAAAGGGCGCTTCCACTATACTGCGCCCGGAATTTCTGAGGAGGACTCCATGAAGCTCGCCGTCCGCCTGGCTCTGGTTCTGTCCCTCGCGCTCCTGGCGCTCGCCGGATGCGCCGCGTCGTCCTCGTCGGGAGGCTGCTCGGTCGACACCGATTGCGACACCGGCAAGATCTGCCTGAACAGCGCCTGCGAGGTCCAGGGCTGCGACGGGCCCAGCGACTGCTTCCAGGGGCAGACGTGCGTCGACGTCGACGGCGACGGCTCCAAGGAGTGTACCGCGAACGACTGCCAGACCGACGCGGACTGCGCCGAGAAAGCCGCGGCCCAGGGCGTCGAGATGTACTGCAAGCTGGGCGCCTGCCTCGTGAAGCAGACCCCCCAGGAAGACGTCGTGGTCGACAAGGACCTGCCCGGCGACACCGGCCCCGGTGACGCCGAGGTCGTCGACGACACCGGGACGCCGACCGACGGCGCCATCTGCAAGACGTGCACCAAGGACGAAGACTGCGGCACGTCGATCTGCTCGACGCTGCCCGAGGGTGACTTCTGCCTGCCGACGTGCGCGTCGAACGCCGACTGCCCCAGCGGCTTCCTCTGCCTCGAGCTTACGACGCAGGGCAAGCAGTGCGTGCCCGGTCTGTACAACAAGTGCGCCGACTGCCTCGTCACTCCGTGCACCGCCGGCCAGTACTGCGACCAGGTCGCGAACAGCTGCAAGCCCGTCAAGGCCGAGTGCGCGGCGTGCATCCAGGACGACGAGTGCGGCCAGGGCTCACGTTGCCTCAAGCTGACGTCGGGCCAGAAGGCGTGCGTCCCCGAGTGCGGCGCAGGCGGCACCTGCCCCGAGAAGTCCGCTTGCCAGACGCTGACCAACCAGCAGGGCACCGAGGGCGTCAAGGCCTGCGCTCCGCAGGGCAGCGCCTGCTGCTTCGGCGCCTCGTGCCAGGTGGTCGACTGCTCGGCCGAGCCCATCAACAAGTACGTCGGGCCGCTCGGCACCTGCGTCCAGTGCCTGCAGGACGCGCACTGCCCGCTCGACATGCCCAAGTGCAACAACAACCAGTGCTCGTCGCCGTCGTGCTCGGCCCCCACGCCCATCGCGTGCTCCCAGGGTGCCAACGGCTGCTGCGAGTGCACCAACAGCTCGCACTGCACCGACGCCGCCAAGCCCAACTGCGACGTCGCCTCGGGCGTGTGCGTCGAGGGCACGGGCGACTGCGGCTGCGTCGATCCCTACCCGGGCTGCATCACGGTCGAGGGCCAGGTCATGTGTGTCGAGTGCACCGAAGACTCGCAGTGCCAGGAAGGCTGCGCGTGCGACCTGGCGCAGTACGTGTGCGTAAACCCCAACGGCGGCGGCTACTGCAACCAGGGCCTCACCGGCTGCACGGGCAACTGCCAGACGACGGGTTGCGTCGACACCACCGGCTCGTACCCGAACCTCGCGTGCGATCCCACGTCGGGCTGCTGCTTCGACGGGGGCGGCGGGTGCGACAACACCACGGCCTTCTGCGTCCAGCCCAACCAGGAGTGCAAGTCCATCATGGACATCTTCGGCGGGGGGATGGGTGGCATCCCCGGCATGCCCGGCGGCGCCATGCCCGGCCTCGGGTTCTGCAACTGCTCGGGCGATCTCGCCACGCAGATGGCGTGCCTGATGGGCGGGATCGGCGGCGGGCTCATCCCGGTCGATCCCACGGCGGTGTGCTGCCCGAGCCCGATGGTGTGCCTCGACGCGGCGAAGGTCCTCGAGCTGATCACCGGCAGCGGCGGTGGCGCGTTGCCGCTCGACATCAGCCTCTGCGTCGATCCCATGAAGATGCTCGAGATGTTCGGCCTGTAGAACCTGCTGCCGATGTCGATCCCCGCGCAGGCGGCTTGCCTCCTGGCCGCCACGGCCTTCGTACTCTCCTGCGGATCCGCCGATACTCCCTCGCTCGTCGCGCTCGAGCGCCAGCGGGTCCTCGAGCTCTCGAATCGCGCCAACGACGACCCCGCGGCCGTCGAGGGGCCGCTACGCGTGCGCTGGAACCCCGCGCCCTGCGAGTGCCCGGCGTACGAGGTGCTGGTCGACGGCGAGTGGGTGCGGGCCGAGGTGAAGGCTTCGTCGGCCGAGGCCGAGGCCGTGCTGGCCCCGTACGAGGCGCAGCCCGACGCCCCGCTGTGGGAGTGGGCGGCGCGCGGCCGCGTCAAGCCCGGGAAGGCCGTCTCGGCGGGCAAGGGCCAGGCCGCCCTGGTCGTCGAGGTGGGCTGGCTCGGGCCCGGGGAAGGCGCTCCCTCCGTCCGCCCCTGATCGTCACCGCGTCAATCTTCGGGGTTGCGCAGGCTCGCCAGGAAGGCGTCGAGGTGCGCGGCGTCCTGCGGGACCAGGTCGTCGACGGCGATCCCGGCTCCGTGCGCGGCGCCGGCCGGGTCCAGGGCGGATCCCTCCCGCACGTGCACCACGCGCCCGTCGATGCGCAGGGCGGGCACGTCGCCCGGCAGGTGCAGGCGGAACGAGAGCGCCGCGCCCACGTCGAGCCTCAGGGGCGCCTCGAGGTACAGTCCGCCCCGCGACACGTTGAGCGCGCGGGTCGAGCCCAGCGTCGATGAGCCGCCCAGCGTCACCCGCAGCGGGACGTCGTGGCGCGGGTGCCGGCGGCGCTCCTGGCGGGCCTCCAGCCGGGCCGCCAGTTCGTCGAGCTCGGGGCATTCGGTGATGAGCAGCACGGTGAGCGCCACCGGGCCCTCGGAGGCGCTGCCCCGGTGATCGGGCCAGGGGCCGAGGGGGACCACGCGCTCGACGACGCCGCGGGCCAGCACCGGCCGACCGTCGACCTCGAGCCGCAGGTGAAGCGTGGTGTACACGCGATGCCGTATACGCGACTCGATGACCAGTCGACCGGGCAGCAGGCGAGCGAGCCGCCCGTCGGTGTCGGCCGCCTTGGGACCGAAGAGCACGCGCAACCCGCGAGGTTCATTCAGTGATCCGGTCACTACAGCCTCTCCTCGTCCGTCGGCACGAGGCCGCCGGTTCCTTCCTTATACTCTGAACCAAATTCCTTGAAAACGATCGGGGTCGCTCTAGAATAGACCGACGAATCGGCTGCGGGCCACCGTTGAAGACTTGTCCCAAGTGCTTTCAAGAGAATCTCGACGATTCTCGGTTCTGTAAACACTGCGGGACGAGCCTTTCGGCCGTCGAAGGCGACAAGGCCGGCGACCCCCTGATCGGCAAGACCATCAACGGCAACTTCGCGGTCAAGCGCAAGCTGGCCGTCGGGGGCATGGGCAGCATCTACGAGGCCGAGCAAGTCTCGTTGCAGAAGCGCGTGTGCATCAAGGTGCTGCACAAGCACCTGCTGCGCGACAGCACCATCATCAAGCGCTTTCACCGCGAAGCCCGTGCCGCCTCCAAGCTGAAGCACCCGAACTGCATCAACGTCATCGACTTCGGCCAGGCCGACAACGGCGTGCTCTACCTGGCCATGGACTTCGTCGAGGGGCTGGACCTGGCCCAGCTCCTCGAGAAGAGCCACCCCCTCGGCGCCGAGCGCATCCTGCGCATCATGAAGCAGGTCGCGGGCGCGCTCGACGAAGCCCACGCGAACGGCATCATCCATCGCGACCTGAAGCCCGAGAACATCATGGTCGAACAGCGGCGCCAGGCCCCCGACCACGTCATCGTCCTCGACTTCGGCATCGCCAAAATCAAGGAACCCGGGCGCGAAGACCGCGAGACGTTCCAGACCATGGCCGGCGTGGTCTGCGGCACACCCGAGTACATGTCCCCCGAGCAGATCCGCGGCGAGGAGCTCGACGCCCGCACCGACATCTACTCGCTGGGCGTCATCATGTGGCAGCTCTTCGCGAACCGGCTGCCGTTCGTGGGGGCCACGCCCATCGCGACCGTCACCAAGCACCTGACCGAGCGGCCCGAGGCGCCCTCCAAGTACTGCCCCGACATCCCGGCGCCCATCGAGAGCTACCTCCTCAAGATGATGAGCAAGAACCGCAACGATCGTCCGGCGACGGCGCTCGAGATCAAGGAGCGGTTGGAAGAGATCGAGAGCTCCCTCAAGAATCGCGGGGCGGCGGCGCAGCGCCCGTCCGTGTACGATCCCGATCTCGACGCGACGGTGATGGATCTGGGCCCCGTGCGCATCAGCGACGAGTCGCGGCAGGCCATCGCGGGCATGTCGCTGCCCGACGAACCCCGTCAGGCGGCCCAGCGCAGCCCGGCGGCCCGGGTCGAGCCCGCGCCCCAGCTCGGGCGGCCGGCTCCGCAACCCGTCGCGTCGCAGGACGCCCGCACGGCGCCCGGGGCGTCGCAGGCCCAGGCGGTCGCACCGCGTCCGCCCCAGCGGCCCATCCACGACCCGTTGCAGCGCTCGATGAACACGCTCGACGTGGGCCTCGGCGAGGCCAGCGATTACATCGTCCGGCCGCGCTCCTCCAGCCGCAAGGTGCTGGTCCTGGGCGTCGTGGCCGCGCTGCTCGTGGCGGTGGTCGTCGCGGTGATCGTGCTGCGGCGCGGTCCGGCGCCCGAGCCGCCCGTAGGCACCGAGCCCGGCGACGGAGCCCCCGCGGCGGTCGCCCCCGCCACGGCCGTTGTGCCCCCGACCGACGCGCGCGACGTGGTCGAGAGCCCCGACGTGCGGGCGCACGACGTCGTCGCCGCCGCCGATGTCGCCAAGACGCCCGACGCCGCCGCCAAGGCCCCCGACGTCGTCGCCAAGGCGCCTGACGCGGGGCCGACGACCCCGGCGCCGTCGGGTGTCGCCAAGCCGTCCGAGGCGCCTCTGCGCGTCGTCTCGCTGGCCCCGTCGACCGGCTCTACGGCGAAGGCCGCGCCTGCCCGGAAGCCGTCCGAGTCCGGCGGCGAGGGCAAGGCGCGCGACTACGAGAAGATGGGCGACAAGGCGTTCCAGGGCGGCAACTACGCCGAAGCCAAGGCCTACTTCAACCTGGCGCTCAAGTACGCGTCGAGCGCCGCGCTGCACAAGAAGATCGGCTACTGCTACAAGAACCTCGGTCGCCTCGACGAGGCCCGCAACTCGTTCCGCCAGTACCTGGTAGGGCTGCCCGCCGACAAGCGGGCCACCGAAGAGCAAATCCTGAAAGGTCAGGGGCTGCTGTAGACGCCTAGCGCGCCGTGCGGTAGTAGACGCCGCTCGTGGCCGACAGGGTGTAGGCCGAGCCGTCGTCGAAGAGCCAGACGCGGCGCAGGTCTTCGGCCTGCGGCAGGCCCTCCGTGTCGAGGGGCATCTCGAGATCGGCCGCATCGAGCTCGTGGAGCTCGCCCGAGACGCCGCACACGAGGCGCGCGCCGTTGGGTTGGCCGTGCACGTCGTAGAAGGGGTTGATGCCCGAGAAGATGGGCGGGTTCGAGAAGGTGAGCGCGTTCTCGCCCGACGCTCGGATCAGCTGCGTGGGCTTGCCCACCAGGTACAGGTGCAGCGCGTCGATGGCGCGGATGCGCTCGCCGGTCTGGCCCGTGGCGATGGTGTCGAGCGCCAGCACGCCCTTGGTCGGGCGATCGACGAAGTCCGGCGAGTTCGTCAGGCGCATGATGTGGGTGTCGGAGAGCATCCAGGCGTACTCGTTGTCACCGGTCGGCGACCGCCACGTCTGGCCCGCCTGGAAGAAGCGCTGGGGGTTCTTGCCGTCGGCGTCGAGGCGCAGGTAGAAGCCCTTCTCGCCCGAGAACCAGATCACCGAGTTGCCGTTGCCCCAGACGCCCGTCCAGGCGCCCGAGTTGGCGTCGGCCAGGTTCACCTCGGACCACAGGCTGGTCTTTCCCTTCCAGACGGTGTTGCCGATGCCCACGATCCAGAAGGTCTTGCCGTCGGCGGTCCACAAGCCCCGGAAGGCCTGGTCCGTGGCCGACGCGAACGCGTGCAGGGTCTCGGCGGCGGCGCCCGGCTTGATACGGCCGAAGCGGCCCCAGTCGGACAGGAAGAAGAGCGTGGGGACGTCGTTCACCGTGGCGCCGATCCAGTCGACGATGGCCTCCCCAGGATCGAGCTCGACCTGTACGGCCGTCCAGCCCGATGGGGGTTGGACCTCGTCGGCAGCGTCGTCGGCCGCTTCGGACGAGGTGTCGACCGGCGACTGCCCGTCGGAGACCCAGGGGTCGACCGCGGCGGTCTCCTGGATGCAGGCCGTCACGCCGGCCAGGTGAACCATCGCGAGCAGGGAGACGGGGAGTCGCCGCATGGTCGGCCCCAACAGATGGACTCCGTCAGGATATCGTGACGAGGCCAGGAATCAAATACTGGCAGGCGGAGGAATCGACTTGAAACACAAGTTCGCGCGCCGATAAGATACCGCGACCGAAGGAGGAGGCCCCATGCGCACCCGTAGTCTGCTCTCGATGCTGGTCCTGGTGGCCCTGGCGGGCTGCCACTACTCGCCCGTCCAGGTCGCCTCGAGCCTCAGCCCCGTGAACTCCATCAGGAAGTACGAGATCTTGTCGCGAGTTGCGGGCGAGTCGTGCACCTTCAAGCTGTTCTACCTGATCCCCTTCGGCGAAGACGACCGCATCAACGAAGCGCTGCACGACGCGGTGCCGCTCGGCCTCGACTACGACGACCTCATCGCCGTGACGGTCGAAGAGAAGACCACGATCTACGTCATCGGCGCCGAGCACTGCGTGCTGGTAGCCGGGTACCCCATCCGCTACGCCGACTCGCAGGGCAAGGGCGGCATCTTCTCGCACGAGAAGAACCCGCGCGTCGCGCTGGCTGCGCCTACGCCGGCCCCGGCCCCCGCTCCCGTCTATACCGCGCCGGCCCCGGTCCCGGCTCCTGCTCCTGCCCCGGCGCCCGCGCCCGTCGTCGTGGCGCCGGCCCCCGCGCCCGCGCCCGCGGTGTCGGCTCCCAAGACCACCGCGCGCACGACGCCCCCCGCACCCGCTCCGGCGCCCGCGCCCGTCGTCGTGGCACCGGCCCCTGCACCTGCGCCCGTCGTCGTCCCGGCTCCAGCCTCGCAGCCCACGGTGACGTCGCCCATGGTCGCGTCCGCCGAGAGCCCCTTCAAGACGGGCCCCGACGGCCAGCAGACCCTCGACTGCGGCGTAATGTGCAAGAACTTCACGGCGCCGCTCCGGAACCAGAGCACCGTCGTGCAGGGCATCATCTTCCAGAAGTGCGTCGACAAGTGCAACGCGGGCAACATGGCCTTCATCGAGTGCGCCCTCGACGCCAAGAGCACCACCGACGTCACGCACTGCAACTCGTTGTAATCGGCTTCAGCGCCGTCCATGCGCGTCATCTCGGGTCGCTTCCGCGGCCACCGGTTGAAGGCGCCCCCGGGGCGCGAGGTTCGGCCCACCCTCGACCGGGTGCGCGAGTCCATCTACGACCTCACGCTGGTTCGGCCGGTCGACGCCCGCGTGCTCGACCTGTTCGCGGGCACGGGCGCGTTGGGCATCGAGGCCCTGTCGCGGGGCGCCGCGCACGTCACGTTCGTCGAGCGCGACCCGCGGGTGGCCCACGTGATCGAGGAGAACCTGGCGCACGTGCACGCCGAGTCCTCGACCTGGCGGCTGCTGCGCCTGCCGGTGGCCAAGGCCCTCGGGCTGCTGGCGCCCCCCTTCGACCTGGTGCTGGCCGACCCGCCCTACCGGCTGGGGCTCGGCGTCGACGTCCTCCAACGCTTGGCCGACCGGCTCGACCTGCTGTCGCCGGAGGCCGTGGTGGTGCTGGAGACAGAGGCGGGGGGCTTGCCTTTCGAGCGGAATCATGGATTGGTAAACGTGTTCCGGCGCCGCTACGGTGAATCGGAGGTCACGGTGTGGTCTCCCTCGCCCGAAGCTCCGGCGCCGTCCAGGGAGGAGTCGTGAAGCGCGCGATCTATCCAGGCTCGTTCGATCCCATCACCAACGGTCACCTCGACGTCGTCAACCGCGCGCTCGAGGTGTTCGACCGGCTCACGGTGGCGGTGGCGGTCAATCCCAAGAAGACCGGCTTCTTCACCTACGACGAGCGTGTCGACCTGATCCGCGAGGTGGCCGGGGACCGCCCCGAGATCGAGGTGGTCACGTTCCAGGGGCTCCTGGTCGACTACTGCCGCGAGCACGGCATCACCAGCGTGATCCGCGGCCTTCGCGCCGTCAGCGACTTCGACTACGAGTTCCAGATGCACACGATGAACAAGCGCCTGAACCCGGCGCTCGACACGTTGTTCATGATGACCAGCGAAGAGTACTTCTACCTGAGCTCCAACCTCGTGCGTGAGGTCTCGGCGTTCGGCGGCGACGTGTCAGGGTTGGTCGATCCGCGCGTCGAGGCTCGCATCAAGCGTAAACTGGCGGAGTCGACGACGCGATGAAGAACCCACTCCCGGAACGCCTCTGTTCCATCCAGCCCTCGGTGACCCTCGGCTTGTCGGCGCGCGTCAAGGCCATGGCCAGGGAGGGCCTCGACGTCGTGAACCTCACCGCGGGAGAGCCCGAGGTCCCGCCGCCCCCGGTCGTGCTCGACGCGCTCCGCAGCATCGACCCGCTCACCACGACCCGCTACACGGACGCGCGTGGCCTCCCGGACGTACGGGCCCGCGTCGCGGCCTGGATCCAGCGCGAGGGCGGGGCCAACTACAGCCCCGACGACGTGCTGCTGCTCGACGGCGCCAAGCGCGCCCTGAGCCTAGGCATCCAGTCGGTGTGCGACGGCGGCGACGAGATGGTGCTCTTCGCGCCCACGTGGATCAGCTACTCGCCCATGCTGGCGCTGTCCCGCGCGAAGCCTGTGCTGGTCCAGACCGAACTGGAAGACGGCTTCCGGCCCCGCCTCGAAGCGCTCGAGGCCGTCACGACGTCGCGAACGCGCGGCTTGATCCTGAACAGCCCCCAGAACCCGACGGGCACGGTCTATACCACGACCGAGCTCGACATGCTGGCCGACTACGTGCGTCGGAACGACCTGCTGCTGATCTCCGACGAGATCTATCACCACCTGCAGTTCCGCGAGCCGTGCTGCCCCACGATCCTGGCGCGTCACCCCGACCTGGTCGACCGCACGCTGGTCGTGAACAGCCTGTCGAAGACCTACTCGCTGCCCGGCTGGCGCCTGGGCTTCGCGGCCGGGCCCTCCTGGTGGATCCGCCGCATGACCGACCAGTGGGGGCACTCGGGCTCGAACCTGAACGGGCTGATGCAGGTCCTCATGGGCAAAGTGCTCGAGGCTCCGACCGACTTCACGCGCGAGCGGGCGCGCACCTACGCCCGACGGTCCGAGACGTTCGTGCCGCGCCTGGCCGCCCTGCCGGGGGTGCGCGTCCACCCACCCGAGGGCGCGTTCTACGTCTTCCCGGAGGTCAGGGGCCTTTTGGGTCGCCGACACCACGGCACGCCGATCACGTCGTCGCTGCAGTTGGCCGAGATGCTGCTGGAGGCCCGGCGCGTCGCGGTCGTCCCCGGCGACGCCTTTGGCGCCCCGGGCTACGTACGGCTATCGCTGGCGGTTTCGGATGACACGCTGGCCAGGGGCCTGGATCGCTTCGCACGCTTCGTGGAGGAGCTCACATGACGCGCAAGCCCATCGTCGCCGTCATCGGGGCCGGCCAGGCCACACCCCAGGAAGCCGAGCGCGCCTACCTGGTCGGGCAGCGCCTCGCCCAGAAGGGCGCGGTGTGCATCACCGGCGGGCTGTGGGGGATCATGGAGGCCGCGTCGCACGGCGCCCACGACGCCGGCGGGCTGGTCATGGGCGTGCTGCCGGGCTCGCTGGCGACCACCGCGAACCCGTACGTCGACCTGCCCATCGTCACGAACATGGGCCACGCGCGGAACGTGGTCCTGTGCCACACGGCCGACCTGATCGTCGCGCTGGGAGGGCACTACGGTACGCTCTCCGAGATCGCCATCGCGCTCAAGATCGGCAAGACGGTGGTGGGCCTCGACACGCCCGACGTGCCCGGGATCACGCGTCTGGGCAGCCTCGACGACGTCCTCGCGTACCTGGACGCTGCGTTGTGATGCCCATCGATCCTGTCGAAGCCACCGAGCGCTCCGAGCGCTTCCGCGACGAGGCCAGGACCTACGGGCTGGTCTTCCGGTGCGACTCGTGCGTGCACTTCATGCCGCGCGCGGGAACCTGCTCGCTCGGCTACCCTGCGCAGCTGCTCGAGGGCGACCCCGAGGCCTGCTTCACCGACCAGGGCGCCTGGCGTTTCTGCAAGTACTTCGAGCTCACCTGACGCGCCTGCGAGCGCGTCGCCCGCCGCTCGTCATCCGGGTTCCGATTGCATCGCCCGGCCCGTCCGGGTATCCTGCGCCCGATTCCACGGCAAACTTGGGGCTGCCCCATGAATTCTCGGCGGTTTTTGACTGTGCTCGCGATCGTGGCGGCAGGGTGGTCGTTCTCGGGCTGCGCCGCGCTGTTCGGCAGCGGCACGATCAGCCTGAGGGAAAAGCGCGTGACCTCGCTCGAGGTCGCGCTGGCCGGGCTGTCGCAGGGGCTGTGCCCCGGTCGTCCGACGCAGGTGCTGATCACGGCCGTGCTCGACAGCGGCGAGCGCCTGACGACCTGGGTCTACGATCCCCTCGGCCGCGCCGAGAAGAAGGACCACCTCGACTTCGAGGAGTTCACGGTGCAGAGCACGTTCGGCGCCGTGCAGCCCGACGGGCTGGTCCTCATCGATCACGATCCGCTGGCCACGTGGGGCAGAAGCGGCACCGTGACGGTCACCTACAAGTTCGACCAGCGGCTCACGGCCTCGATGCCCGTGGTCCCCGAGTACAGCTGCCAGCGCATCGCCGACTTCGGCGGCGCGACGGGGCAGGATGGCGCCCCGGGGCAGATGGGCGCCAGCGGGTCCGATGGCAAGAGCGAGCAATCGTCGGGTCCGTACGCGCGCCCCGGGGGCAACGGCGAAGACGGCGTGCGGGGCGGTGACGGCGGCCAGGGCGGCCACGGCCAGCACGGCCTCGACGCCGTGGTGAACGCGGCTCCCTTCACGTTCGACGGCAAGCAGGCCTTGCTGGTCCGCGTCGCCTCGGCGGCGGGGCTGTATCGCTACGTCTACCTGCGCGTGCCGGGCCAGAAGTTCCTGGTCCGCTCCAACGGCGGCGACGGCGGCAACGGCGGCCAGGGTGGCAATGGCGGGTCGGGCGGCGCGGGCGGCACGGGTATGCCTCCCGGCAACGGCGGCCGCGGCGGCGACGGCGGCAACGGCGGCAACGGTGGCAATGGCGGCAGCGGCGGGCACCTGAAGGTCGTCGTCGACCCGAAGCAGACGGACGTGCTGAACGAGCTGTCGTTCGAGAACCACGGTGGTCGTGGCGGCCAGCCCGGTCAGGCCGGCTTCGGCGCCAGCGGCGGTACCGTCTTCAGCGGTGCGCAGCAGGGGATCAGCGGCGTGCCCGGCAAGCCCGGCACCGGGTACGGCCAGAACGGCCAGGACGGCGGGCCCTTCGTCACCGAGACCACCGGCGAGTGCGCGAAGCTCTTCGCCGACGAGATCCGCGCGGGCCTGCCCCTCTGCAGGTAGACCTCGTTGCCCGTGCCCTCGGGCGTTCTACAGTCGGAATCTATCGCGGAAACAGAAGAAGTTCAGGATCGGGCGGTGATCCGCTCCATGCCGCCGCAGTAGGGGCGCAGCACCTCGGGGATGATCACGCTGCCGTCGGCCTGCTGGTAGTTCTCGAGCACGGCCACCAGCGTGCGGCCCACCGCCAGCCCCGAGCCGTTCAACGTGTGCAGCAGCGCCGGCTTCTTGGTGGCCTTGTCGCGGTAACGCACGTTCAGGCGGCGCGCCTGGAAGTCTTCGAAGTTCGAACAGCTCGAGATCTCGCGGTAGGCGCCCTGGCCGGGCAGCCAGACCTCGAGGTCGTAGCACTTGGCCGCCGAGAAGCCGATGTCGCCCGAGCACAGCGACATGACGCGGTAATGGAGCCCCAGGCGGCGAAGCACGTCCTCGGCGTCGGCCACCAGCTTCTCGAGCTCGTCGTACGAGCGGTCGGGGTGGGCGAACTTCACGAGCTCGACCTTCTGGAACTGGTGCACGCGGATGATGCCGCGCGTGTCGCGCCCGTACGAGCCCGCCTCGCGCCGGAAGCACGACGAGTAGGCCGCGTAGCGCACGGGCAGAGCGTCCTCCTCGAGGATCTCGTCGCGGTGCAGGTTCGTGACGGGCACCTCGGCCGTGGGGATCAGGAACAACTCGTCCTGGGTCACGAACAGCTCTTCGCGGAACTTGGGCAGTTGGCCCGTGCCGGTCATGCTCTGCTCGTTCACCAGGAACGGCGGCAGGACCTCGGTGTAGCCGTGCTCTCGCGTGTGCAGGTCGAGCATGAACGCCGACAGGGCGCGCTCGAGCATCGCGCCCGTGCCCATCAGGAATGCGAACCGCGCGCCCGCCACGTTGGCGCCCCGCTTCATGTCGAGGATGCCGAGATCACGCCCCAGGTCGTCGTGCTCCTTGGGCTGGAAGTCGAACACGGGCTTTTCGCCCCAGGTGCGCGCGACGACATTGGCGCTCTCGTCGGGGCCGACGGGCGTACTGGCATGGGGCACGTTGGGGAGGACCAGCAGGAGAGGCAGGAGCGCTTCGTCGACCTTCCGGGACTCCTCTTCGAGCGCCGCGATGCGGTCGCCGATCGTGCGCACCTTGTCGCGCAGCGCGGCGACCTCGTCGGCGGGCTTGCCCTTGCCCTTGAAGCCTTCGGACAGCGTGCGCTGCTCGAACTTCAACGTGTCGCGCTCGGCCTGGACGGCCTTGCGACGCTGGTCGAGCGCGAGGATGGCGTCGAGATCGACGGTGGCGTTGCGGCTGGCGAGGCCCCTGGCCACGGCGTCACGGTCCTGGACGATGCGCCGGATGTCGAGCATGGGAATCCCCGTGCGATGGTCGGGCGGTTTGTATCACCGGAGGGGGCGGGCGTCAACGCGCGGCAGGACGCCGCGGCGCGCGCGGGGGACCGTCACTTCTTGTCGACGACCACCGCGTAGACGCGCCCCGGCTTGACGAACGCGAGGGTGAAGTAGTCGATCTTCTCGTACGACCCGTGGGCGTCTTCGACCGTCACCAGGACCGCCTTGGCGGTCGCGTGCTCCCAGTCGCCGTCCTGCTCCTGCTCGTAGAGGGCGGCGTCCTTGACGTCGTCGACGGTAGCCCAATCGTACGGCAGCGTCACCCGGAGAGCCGTCGCTTGGCGGAAGTGGGTATCCTCGGGCGGGATGATCTCGTAGCCCTCGCTGATGACCCGCTTGACCTTGGTGCCCGTGACCTTCGGCACCTCGTTGGTGCAGGCGAAGGTCACGACCGTGTCCTTGTCGAAGGCGCCTGCCGGGATCACGAGCCTGGCGGCACCCAGCGGCGTGCAGTTCAGGTCGAACACGACCTCCTCGTCGGGAGGTACGATCATGGTGAGGGGGCTGTTGGTGCAGGGCATGGTCTACGCCGGATTCAGTTCGACGATGACCCACTTGCTCGCGTTCCGCAGGCTCTGGCCTTTGAACGCCGGGATCTTCGTGTACAGGAGGCGCGTCCCCGACTGGTCGAACACGCGCTCGAACTGGCCGACGCCCGTCCCCTCGGGGACCGGGAACCAGCCCACGGGATCGACGATGGTGTAGGCCCACAGGTGCACGTTCTCGGGGACCACCACCGACGCCTGGTCGTACGGGATGTTCAGGTTGGCCTTGCGCGGCGGATCGGGCGGGTACGCCATGAAGGCCTGGCCGGCGGTCTGGAGCTCGTACTCCTGGCTGAGCACGCGACGCACGCCCGAGATGCGGGGCGTGGTGTCGAGGCACTTGAACGTGACCTGCACGCCGTTCAGCGTGTTCGAGAAGAACGTCAGCGTGGCGTTCCCGTACGGAGTGCACTGCAACTCCATCGTCGTGGTCTGGTTCGACGGGATCGTCATGGTCAGCGGATCGTTCGTGCACGACATCGTGGACCTCCCTGGTTGCGTACCGATTTAGGAGGATTATCTGCAAAACATGGAACGGCCGTCAAGCGATACCGGAGACCCTGACGGCTTTCTTCTCGAAAGGGGAATCAGGGACGCGGTGGTGGGCGCGGGCGGCTAGTTTTCTTCGACGACCACGTAGAACGCGCCGAGGTTGGCGATCTGCGTCTTGCGGGCGCGCTCGCTCACGTACGTCTGCGTGTAGGGGACGGGCGTCCAGCCGACCGGGTCGACGATCGTCGCCGCCTGCCAGATCTTGACCTTGGCGTTGTTCTGCGAGTCGGAGTGCGGCAGCGTGAGCTCGGCCTTGCGCCCGTTCAGGAAGGCCTGATTGTGCGGCGAGAGCTCGAAGGCTTCGCTGAGCACGCGGGCCACGCCGGTGACGCGCGGGACCGTATCGGAGCTCTTGAAGGTGACGGCGACGCCGTTCAGGCAGCTGCTCGGAAAGACGATCGAGGCGCCGCCAGCCTGGCAGGACAGGGAGATGCTTCCGCCAGCGCTCGTGATGGTGACGGTCTTGGGATCATCGGTGCACGTCATCGCAGCCCTCCAGCGGTTTTGTTACCTTCCGCCGAGGACGCTACAACGGCCGCTCGGGGACGTCAAGCTGCGAATTGTGCAGCGAACGCGAACCCGGCGCCGGGGGCCGGGATCAGACGTATTTGTCGATCTTCTCGCGGATTTTTTCGGTGGGGCGGTTGCCGACCAGCGAATCGACGACCTGCCCGTCCTTGAAGAACAGCAGGGTGGGGATCGAGGCGACCCGGTGCTCGGCGGCGATGTCGGGGCTCTCGTCGACGTTCACCTTGGCGACGACGAGCTGGTCGCCGTACTCGTCCTTCAACTCGGCGAGCTTGGGGGCGATGGCGCGGCACGGGGCGCACCACTCGGCCCACAGATCGACGATGATCAGGCCCTTGGCCTGCTTGACCTTCTCGGCGTAGTTACCGGCCGTCACGGTCACGAAGCGCGGATCGTCTGCCACGGGGCACCTCCAGTTCCCTCAGTTCGGCCTCGAATATAGGCGCCCTGGCGCGGGATGCAAGGGCCGGCGTAGCGCGAACGTGAGCGCTTATCGAGCGCTCACAGATCTACCGTCTTGCGGGCCACGTTGGCGGCCACCAGGACGGGGTCCCAGACCGGCGAGACGGGCGGCGAGTAGGCCAGGTCGAGGCCCGACAGGTCGTCGAGCGTGAGCTCGGCGGCCAGGGCGGTGGCGATGACGTCGATGCGGCGGGCCACGAACTCGCCTCCGAAGATGCTGGCCCCGAGCACGCGGCCGCTGCGCTCGTCGTAGAGCAGCGTGAGCGTGAGGTCGCGGCCGTTGGGGTACGCGTGGCCGCGCGTGCGCGTGCGGATGGTGGTCTGGCTTGCGTGGTAGCCGACCGCCAGCGCCTGCTTCTCGGTGAGCCCGGTGCGGCCAGCCTCGAGCCCGAAGAGCGTGAACACGATGGTGCCCACGGTGCCCGGGAAGCGCTCGTCGGCCCCGGCGGCGTTGGCGCCGGCTACGCGGCCCGTCTTGTTGGCGATGACCCCCATCGGCCAGTACACGTTGCGCTCGAGCAGGCGGTGGTAGACGGCCGCACAGTCGCCCGCGGCGAACACGCCCTTCACCGAGGTCTCCTGCCGGCGATCGACGTCGATGGCGCCGTTGACGCCCAGGCGGATGCCCGCCGCGGCGGCGAGCTCGGAGCGCGGCCGGAAGCCGGCGGCCAGCACGACCAGGTCGGCGTCGAGGAAGCCCTGGTCGGTCTCGGCGCCGGAGACGCGGTCGCCCTCGCCCTTGAAGAACAGCACCGAGCAGTTCTTGACCAGGCGGACCCCGTGGGACTCGAGCTCTTTCTCGACGGCGCGCGCGAGGCCCGCGCCGAAGTCGGGCAGGATGTCGGGTTCGCGTTCGGCCAGCGTGACCTCGAGGCCGCGCTCGCGGAGGGCGTGAGCGATCTCGAGCCCGCTGGGACCGCAGCCGACGATCAGCGCCCGCTTCGGCTGGCGCTTCTCGAGGTCGTCCTTCAGCTCGTGGGCCTCCTGCAAGGCGCGTACGGGGAAGATGCCTTGGAAGCGGTCGATGCCGTCGACGGCCGGGAAGACGGGCTCGGCTCCCGTGGCGAACACGAGGCGATCGAAGCCGATGGAGTACTCGCGGCCGCCCCCGACGTCGACGGCGTAGACCGAGGCCGCGGCGAGGTCGACGGACGTGACGCGGTAGCCCAGGCGCGCGTCGATCTTGCGCTTGTCGCGCACCTCGTCGGCGGAGAGCACGATCAGGTCGTCGACCTGCCGGTTCGGATCCATCAGGTTGTAGGGGATGCCGCACGTGCCGTAGGCCACGTAGCCGCCGCTCTCGAGCAGGACGACCTGGCTCTCGGGTGACCGACGGCGCGCCTGGCTGGCCGCCGCCATGCCCGCGGAGACGCCGCCGATGACCACGATGCGCTCGATGCGGTCATTCCTGGCCATCGACGACCTCCGTGACGAACAGCGTGTGACCGTCGTGGTCGAGCCGCAGCGTGACCCCCGTGGTTCGACCGCCCCGCAGGATCCACTCGGACAGCGCGCCGTTCACGGCCTTGCGGACCCGCTGACCCAGCAGGGCCGGGCCGTCGACCCCGTTGCCGGAGGCCAGCGTGACCAGGTGCGCCACCAGGACGTCGGTGGCCGTGAACCGCAGGCCACGGTCGCGCGCGTGCTCGGCGCGCAGGCGATCGACCAGCAGGCGCGTGATGGCCTCGTGATCGCCGGGACCGAGCGGTGGGAACAGCAGCTTCTCGTCGAAGGCGTGCCACAGCTCGGGCTGCAGCGCGCGCTCGGCCGTCGCGAGCACGTCGCGCCCCACCTCGGCGTGGCCCCCGTCGGGTTGGAAGCCCACCGCGCGTCCGGCGCCGAAGCGCTCGGACCCCAGCGTGGACGTCGCGACCACCAGGCAGTTCGAGAAGTCGATGCGCCGCCCGCGGTTGTCGGTGGCCTCGCCGCTCTCGAGGATCTGCGCCAGCAGCGTCTGCACCGTGGGGTGCGCCTTGTCGATGTCGTGGAACACGAGGATCTGGTAGGGCTTCTTCAGCAGGTGGCGGGCGAACGCGCCGCCCTCCTCGAAGCCCACGTAGCTGGGGGGAGCGCCCAGCAGCTTGGTCACGTCGTGGCGCTCGGCGTACTCGCCCATCTTGAAGACGGTGAGCGCGTCGTCGGCGCCGAACAGGAACTCGGCCAGGGCGCGCGCGACCTCCTTCTTGCCCACCGCCGGCGGCCCCAGGAACAGGAACGAGCCCATGGGGCGGTGCGTCGAGAAGCCCGCGTAGTTGCGGCGGATGGCGTCGGCCAGGGTGTGCAGGTTGGCCTCGTGGCCCACGACGCGCTCGCTGAGCACGCGCTCCATGTCGAGCAGCCGCCCGCGCTCGTCGATGACCACGCGATCTTCCGGGATCTGCAGCATGTTCGCGAGCACCTTGGCCAGGTGCCGATCGGTCACGTTGCTCTCGCCCTCGATGTGGCAGGTGGAGCCGGCCAGGTCCATCAGGTTGATGGCGCTGTCGGGCAGCGAGCGGTCGGTCACGTAGCGGTGGGCCGACCTCACCAGGCGTTCGAGCAGCTCGTCGGAGTAGTGTACGCCGCCGTGGTGGTGCTCGTAGTAGGGGCGGATGCCCCGGAGGATGTGGATGGCCTCCTCGGGGCGCGGCTCGGGCACCACGATGGGCTGGAAGCGCCGCTCGAGGGCCGGGTCGGACATGATGTGCCGCCGGTACTCCTCGTCGGTCGTGGCGCCGATGCAGGGGAACGTCCCGCGCGCCAGGGCTTCTTTCAGGTCGTTGCCGGCGTCGATGCCGCTGTCGCCGCTGCCCGCGCGCAGGAACTGGTGGATCTCGTCGGCGAAGATGATGACGTCGCCGTGGGCGGCTTCGACCTCGTCGCGGATGCTCTTCAGGCGCTCGGCGAACGAGCCGCGGAAGTGCGTACCGGCCACCAGCGAGCTGGCGTCGAGCTTGACCACCACGCGCGGATCGACGTTGCCCTTCACGATCTCGAGCGCGAAGCCCTCGACGATGGCGGTCTTGCCGACGCCGGGGGCTCCGATGAGGCAGGGGTTGTTGGCGCGCTTCTTTCCGAGCACGCGGCGCAGGTCCTCGATCTCCTTCTCGCGCCCCACCAGCGGGTCGAGCACGCCGCGCTCGGCTTCGAGCGTGAGGTTGCGGCCCACTTCGGAGAGCACGGGGAAGCGCTCGGGATCGAGCTCGAAGCGCGAGCGCGGCAGGTACTGGCGGCGCGCTTCGGCGGCGCTCCCGACCACGGCAAACGGCGGATCGGGCTCGGCCACCAGGGTGATGGTGCGCGGAGCCCCGGCCTGGGCCATGGGGCGGCCGTCGTTGGCGGCGGGTCCCTCGACGGCTTGGGGCCCCTCGGCGCGCGCGGCGGGAGGCTCGGGCACGAACGCGGGCGGCTGCGGCCCGCGCTGGAGCGGCGCCGTCGACGCGGCGGGCGCGGCGGCGGGGCGGGGCGGCTGCGGACGGGGCGCGGTCCCGATCAGGTCGAACAGCTCGCTGCGGAAGTCGTTGATGTCGGGGTGGTGGTGCCGGAGGATGCGGTAGGCGCCGGTCTCGGACAGGCGCGTGAGCGCTGCCAGCAGGTGCAGCGAGTTGACGATCGAGCTGTTGGTGAAGCGCGCCATCTCGTGGCACTTGGCGATCACCGCCGCGACGCTGTCGTCGGGCTCGTCGGGGCGACGCTTCAGCTGCCCGGTGATCTCTTCGAGGCGGATGCCTTGCTCTTGCAGCACCGAGTGCGCCTGGTTGGGGTGCGTGCGCTCGCTGAAGATGGCCAGGAGCAGGTGCAGCGTGCCCACCGGGTGCGCGGCCTCGCGGGCGAGGAAGTGCGCCTCACCGAGGATCTTCTGGACTTCTAGGGAGAGGGCCAGGTCGTGCATGGCGGCAGGATGCCACGGGGGCGCCCCACGATCAACGGGCAATGTAGGCGCCGCGGGCCGGACGGGCGGGATGCGGGACGAAACGGTGGCCGGTGCGCGCGGTGTAGGCCGCCTCGATCGTCGGTACCCGGGCCGCGAAGCCGGGGCTGCCCACGGCGATCACCGAGCCCCCGAAGCCCGCGCCCATCAGGCGTGCGCCCAGGGCCCCCGGCAACCCGCAGAGCAGCTCGACCAGCACGTCGAGCTGGGGCACGCTCACCTCGTAGAGGTCGCGCAGCGAGGCGTGGGACGCGTCGAGCAGGCGTCCGAGCCAGTCGTGGCGCCCGGCCGCCAGCGCACCGATGGCGGCCAGCACGCGCTGGTTCTCCTCGACCACGTGGCGCGTGCGGCGGGCCTCGACCGGCGTGAGCAGCGCCGTCGCGCGCTCGAGGTCGGCCGGGGCCACGTCGGACAACCGCTCGCGCGCGAGCCCCGCGGGCACCAGCCTGGCGAGCGCCGCCTCGCCCTCGGCGCGGCGTGTGTTGTACCCCGACGCCGCCAGCCGACGCGCCACGCCCGAGTCGATCACGACCCAGTCGAGATCGGCGCCGAGCGGCACCGCCCGCCACGCGCGCGAGGCGTTGTCGAGGAAGAGCGCCGAGCCTTCGACGCCGAAGACCGACGCGAACTGGTCCATGAGCCCCGAGCGCACGCCGAACCAGCGATTCTCGCAGGCCTGCGCCGTGGTCACCAGCTGCCAGCGCGTGAGCCCCAGCTCGAAGAGCGCGTCGAGGCCTTGCAGCAGCGCCACCTCGAACGCCGCCGACGAGCTCATGCCCGAGCCGATGGGCACGTCGCCCGCGATCACGGCCCGTACGCCACCCGGGCGCTTTCCTTGCAGCGCCAGCTCGTTCAGGATGCCGGCGGCGTAGCCCGTCCAGTCCTTCACGATGGGCAGGGGCGACTCGGCCGTCGGCAGCGAGCCGGCGAAGGAACCCTCGAAGTCGAGGGAGCGCAGGTCGAACGTGGCGCCGGAGGCGGGGCCGAGGGCGGCCACCACGGCGCGATCGACCGCGAAGGGCAGCACGAAGCCCCCGTGGTAGTCGGTGTGCTCGCCGATGATGTTGGCGCGGCCGGGGCCGACCGAGACCAGGGCGGGCGGTTCGCCGAACGCGTCACGATAGGCGGCGGAGACCCGCAGGGCGAGGTCAGTCATGATCGAAGCTCGCGTAGGTGGCCTCCAACCCGCGATCGAGCGTGATCTGCGGGACCCAGCCCAGGCGTCGGTCGGCCAGCGACGGGTCGAGGATGCTGGCGCGCAGGTCGCCGGGGCGCTCGGGCGCGTGCAGGGCCGCCGTGCGCACGGCGGCGGCGACGGCCAGGCGGGCGTAGAGGTCGTTGGTCGTGGTCCCGACGCCCGTGGCGATGTTGACGGCCAGCGGCTGCCTGACCCCGAGCGCCAGCACCGACGCGCGCGCCACGTCGCCGACGTACACGTAGTCACGTACGTGCTCCCCGTCGCCGAAGATGGTACACGGCTGGCCCTGCCGCAGGCGCAGCGAGAAGATGGCGACCACGCCGGCCTCGCCGTGCGGGCTCTGGCGCGGGCCGTACACGTTGGCGTAGCGCAGGCACACCGGCACGAAGCCCAGGCGCTCGGAGGCGAAGCGCAGGTACCACTCGCTGGTGGCCTTGGCGATGCCGTAGGGCGTGCGCGGATCGAAGGGCAGCGCCTCGGTGGCGGGCAGCGTCGACGGCTCGCCGTACACGGTGCCGCCCGACGAGGCGAACACGAAGCGCGCGAGCGACCCCGGCTCGACGCCTTGCAGCAGGTGCAGCAGGCCGAGCACGTTCACCGAGGCGTCGGCCGCCGGCTCGCGCACCGAGACGGACACCGACACCTGGGCGGCGTGGTGGTTGATGACCTCGGGCTTCAGCGCGCGCACCAGGTCGGCCACGCGCGGCTGGCGCAGGTCGGCCACGTGCAGCGTGGCGGCGGGGTTGACGTTCTCGCGCCGACCGCTCGACAGGTCGTCGAGCACGTGGACCTCGTGGCCGGCCGCCACGTAGGCGTCGACGACGTGGGAGCCGATGAATCCGGCGCCGCCGGTCACCAGGATCTTCATGCTGCCTCCGTTGACCCCGGAAATCACCGGGCGTCGTGAGTGATAGCACCGTCGCCGGCTCCGCGCAACGCTTGACGCGGTGCGAATTCGGCGTACACTACGGCTCGTACCACGTAGAACCGAACTTCAGGAGGTTCCCATGCTCAAGCGTTCCCTGGCTCTGGTTGCGATGTTGACCCTCGGCCTGATGGGCTGCGAAGTCCAGAACGACACGGACGCCACCGAAGGCGACGGCGTCGAGCAGGACACCACCGGCGACGTCGGCCCGACCGACCCGTGCCCGGGCGTGACTGGCTGGGCGTGCGACGAGACGTGCGCGATCGAGGGCACCTTTGACCCTGACTGCTTCGTCGCCGGTGGCTGCGACGCGAGCACGCAGGCGAAGGACCTGATCAAGGCTTGGAAGGCCGAAGGCTGGGCGGATCAGTTGCCGACGACGTCGGATAAGTGCGACTTCAACCCCGGCGTCTGCGAGATCCAGTTCAAGTGCAACACGATCCCGTGCTTCTGTGACGAGGATTGCTACGTGAAGAACACGGACGGTACTTGGGCGACGCCGCCTACGTGCACGTCCGACGGCCACTGCGATACGTGGTGCGTCAAGGGCACGGATCCCGACTGCGCCAACAACCCCGACGACGGCAAGTACTGCGGCAACTAGTTCCTGCTAGAGTTCGTCCCGAAGGGCGGTCCGAAAGGGCCGCCCTTTTTTTTACCTCACCCCCCATCCCCCCTCTCCCTGAAGGGCGAGGGGGGCAAGGTCTCTCCGCGCACCTGCTCCGCAGGTTCTCCAGGTTCCCCCTCTCCTGCAAGGGAGAGGGGGCCCGGGGGTGAGGTCTGCTTCGGAGGGCCCGGGGGTGAGGTCTGCTTCGAAGGGCCAGGGCGTGAGGTTTGGGACACCCAGGGGCTGAGCACCAAGCCAGGAGGTGAGCGCTACTTCGCCATCCGAGCGTTGCGCTCGACCAGGTAGCGGTCGAGGATGAGGCGGTCTTCGGCGGACACCTCGGTGAACTCGAGTCCCATCGCCTTGTACGGCTCGTCGGTGTGCCGCACCACGCGCGCGACCACGGTGATCGATTCCTGGAAGTCGGGGAAGTTGATGGTCAGCTGCACGTGGCTGCCCACGGGCTCGCGCGCCGTCGAGCAGAGGCTGAGCCCGCTGGCCGACAGGTTCTCGATCTCGTGATCGAGCAGGATCTCGCTGCCCAGGAAGTCGAGGGTCGCGGCCGTCTCGATACGAACGTGTCGACGTTGCTTCGCCCGTACGGCCATGGCGGCCTCGATGGTTCTTTGAATCCAAGCGAATGCTAGCACCGCATCGAAAAACTGTAAACGGGCCACGGGGTGGCGCCGCAGGCGGGGCGTCTTCCTCGCAAGTTGACAGGCCGCGCCAGGGCCCTCTAAATGGACGTCGACGGGGGTACCTGCATGGCCGTCACGGTCGACTTCGAACGCGCACGCCTTCGCGCCCTGCTCGCCTCGCTGCACGACGAGGTGCTCGACTACGCCCTCGATCGACGCTTCTCGCGGACCCTGGAGCGGGCCGCGCGCCGCATCTACGGCAACGAACCTCGACCCGCGGCGCTGCTCACCGAGCTGCTGGAGAACGACGTCGAGCGCGAGCGCTTCTTCCCCTGGGCCATCTGGGACGTGCGGCACGATCGTGGCGGCTCGATCGGCGCGGGCTTCCTGCGCGAGCGCGGCGGTGCGCTGTGCGACGCCGAGCGCGCTCTGGCCGAGCTCTTCGCGACCAGCCATACCGCGTTCTACGAGGTGCGCGGGCTGGACGACGAGGGGGTGCGCGTGCGCGACGTGGCCACGGGGCGGCCGATCCTCGTCACCGATCCCGGCGCGGTCAACGGCTCGCTGGTGACCGGCTCGGTGGTGTTCGCGCGCCTGCTCGAGGGGGGCACGTTCACGCGCTTCGAGCGTGTGCTCGTCGTACTGTCTCCGGCGCGGTTCGCGCAGGCTTCCGAGCGCCTGCCCGCGCTGCCCCGAACCACCGCGGCCTGGCGCCGCGCCTACCCGAGCCTGCTCCGGCTGATCGACGAGGTGCGCGAGGCGGGCGTCGAGATCACGACCAACGACGGCGAGACCATCGTGCCGTGCGTGGCGGTCTTCCGACACCGGGCCCGCGGGGCGTTGGCGGCGGCCTTGCGCGAGGCCCACGTGGTGCTCAAGGCGGGGGACGGGTGGTGGGCGCTGGGCGGCGCCGCGCGATCCCAGCCCCTGGGCGTGGCCACGGTGCACGGTCGGCGCCTGCACGTGACCTGCGCCACGGCCGAGCGCGCCGGGCGCGTACGCGAGCTGCTCGAGGTGAGCCTGGGGGCTCACGAGGTCGCGTGGCTGTCGACGATCTACTCGAACCTCGACTTCGTGGCCATCGAGATGCTCGAGACGCTGCGACTGCCCGAGCCCCACGTCTACGATCCCGCGTTGGCGTCGGCGCTGTGCCAGGTCGTGCCGGAGTTCCTGGCCGAGTGGTGGGACGTCCCCAACGGTCGCCTGAGCGGTGCTACGCCGCGCGAGGCCCTGTCTCGAGGCGGACGTGGGCGCGAGATCGTGCGGGGCTTCCTGCGCGAGTTGGACGAGCGCCTGGGGGCCGACGTGCTGCCCCTCGCCGCCGGATAGGGCGGGAGCCCTCGCTACGATTCGTTCCGGGTCAGCGCTTCCTTGATGCGGTCCCACAGCGACGGCTCGCGGTGGGTCTCGAGCTCGTGCGCCTTGCGCTCGGCGGCGCGCGCCAGGTTGTTGGTGCGCCGCAGCCGGGCGGCCAGCGCCGACGCGATGTTCGACAGGAAGACCAGGGCCTCCTGGGCTCGCTCGGCCTTGAACGCCTCGTAGGCCGTGCGGCTCATCACGGCCGCCTCGACCGCCTCGTCGGCGAAGACCGTGGCGCTGCGATAGCCTTCGTCGACCAGGCACACCTCGCCGAACGCCTCGCCGGGCTCGAACGTCACGCGGATGTCGTTCGAGATCTTGGCGTAGGCCTTGCCCTTCAGGACGATGAAGATCTCGGTGCCGTCGTCGTGGCGCTGGACGATGGTGGCGCCGGCGGCGTACGCGCGCTTCGTGAAGTACACCTCGAGGATCAGGCGTTGGGACGCCTCGGGGATGCCGCCGAACAGGCGGATGTCGGGGATGCCGTCGGACCGATTGGTGTCAGTCATGGGGCTCCTCCCATTGCGACGATCACTGCTGATTCTGGTTACCGACGGAGTATATCAGCGGGAGAAGGGGAGCGCGAGCGAGAACCGACCTTCGGCGTCGGTGATGGCCTCGCCGATGACGGCGGTGAGCCCGCGATCGTTGTAGCCCTGGCCCGCGCCGGTCGCGCTCTCGGCGTCCTTGCCGGCCTCGGCCGCGCTGAGCGCCTCGAGCACGGCGTTCGGGACGGGCCGGCCGGCGGGGTCGACCACGCGGCCGTGCAGCACCCAGGGGGCGGGGATCGTGACGGGCAGCGCGAGGGTGTCGCGCGCGATCTCGACATCGGACAGCGCCCAGCGTGGCAGGCCCGTCGACGGGTCGGGGACGACCAGCAGGCGCCAGGTGCCGGGCTCGAGGCGTGCGGTGGCGGCGCCGTCCTCGTCGGACACCAGGTGGTAGCTGCGATCAAGGGCGGGGGTCGCGCCGGGCAGCGACGCGAGCGACAGCAGCAGATCGGCGCCGCCGACGCCCTGGCCCGTGGGCTCGTCGAGGACGTCGATGCGGGTGCTGACCTTCTCGGGCAGCGCCAGGGGCAGGTCGGTCCCGCCGGTCGCGACGGGTACGGTCGCCGCGAGCGCGCCCGCGTGCGAGCCCTCGGGGGGCTCGGCGATAACGGTGTATCCGCCGGCGTAGACGGTGAGCAGCGCCAGGCCCGCGTCGTCGGTGGTGGCGGTCGTGGTGATCGTGCCGCCCGCGACCGTGCCCGTGAGCGTGACCCGGACCAGGGGCTCGGGGTCGCCCGCGCTGTCCCTGGCCCGCACCGTAACCGTGGTCGGTGCGGGCAGGGCGGGCACCGTGAGCGCGAAGTCGCCCTTGGCCGCATCACCAGCCAGGAACTGGCCCTCCACGGGCTGCTCGGGGAACTGCGGGAAGTCGGAGGTGGCCTTGGCCACCAGGCGGAATCGCTCCATGCCGGAGGGCAGGCGCAGCTCGAAACGCCCGTAGGCGTCGGTGACGCTGGCGCCGAAGGTGGTGGTGCCGTCGGGCGACGAGGCGACCAGGCGCACGCCCACCACGGGGGTGCCGTCGTCGAAGCCCAGGGTGCCGACCAGTGGCTCGGCCAGGGGCGGCGCCACGAAGGCGATCTCGGCGCGGTCGGAGGCGTTCGAGACGAAGCGTTCGGCGACCACGGGCGGATAGCCGTCCTCGGCGGACGGGCAGGCCGGGTGACCGATGAAGACGGTCAGCCGGTACTGCCGGTCGGGGAGCACGCCGACGCGGTAGCGCCAACTGTTGGGCTCGCTGGCGGGCGTGATGGTGCCGGTGAAGCGGTACTCGACCCAGCCGGTGATGTCGGCGGTCGTGGTGGCCACGATGCTGGTGGGGACGTAGCAGTTGTCGCCGAACGGCAGCGAGATCGGGCCTTCGAGCACCAGCGGCGTCGAGAGCGTCAGGTTGCGCTCGTGCTCAGCGCCCGGGGCCAGGTCGACCCACTGGGTCTGCACCCAGGGCGCGCCCGTGTCCGCCGGGTCTCCCGTGGGCGGCACGACGTTCAGCGAGACGCGGTAGGGCAGGGCTCCCGCGGCCGAGCACGCGTGGGCGGCCGCCAGGCACACCAAGTCGCCCGGGCAGTCGGCGTCGCCGCTGCAGCCCGTGGTCTCGTTGGTGGCAGGCTGCTTGCCTCCGGTGGCCTCGGCGGCGGGGGCCTCGCAACCGGAGGTCGCGCCGAGGATCGCGAGCAGTAGCAGGAGCGCGTGCCGCTTCATTGGCAGCTCCCCCCTTGGGCGATGGTGACCCACCACCAGCCGAGCGTCGCCACGTTGGCCTCGCACGGGAAGCGGTACACGCCCACCTTCTGCTCGGCGCACGCGCCCTCGTCGACCACCTCGTCGACCACGTCGTCGACCGCGTCATGGTCGGCGGCGGCCTGCTGCAAGGGGTCGCGATCGGAGGCCAGCACCTCGAGGAACACCTGCGGGGGCAGGTCGGCGCCGTCGGAGCCGAAGCGGCGCTCGCAGGGGTTGAAGACGTACGTCTCGAACGAGGGACGGTCGTCGAGGATCTCGTCGGTCGAGGGGTTGCGCACGTACCAGAAGGTGAAGATGCGATCACCGTCGGGGTCCGAGACCGCGTCGATCGCGGAGAACTGCAGCGTCTGACCCAGCTGGAGGGACAGGGAGTGGTCGGCTTCGGGCGAGGGCTGGATGCGCGACGCCAGGACCGTGAACGGGTCGTTCACGTCGTCCTGCCGCTCGATGGGGGGCGCCACGAGGCACCCTGTCAATCCCGCGCACACCACGAACGACCCCAACAGGTTCCCTCGCCTCCAAGGAGTTGCAAGGGGCGTGCCGTGCCGGCGCTGGGCAGAATCCTGCGTCAGTTCACAGGGTTCTCGAGCTGGGGGGGCTTGCGGCCCCCGTGTCGGGTCGGACATTCGGATCACGGAGAGGCATTCTACCTGACATCCGGATCACACCCAAGTGAATCGCTGAGCGCCCGTAGACGAGCCACGGGCGCTCAGCGATTGTTGTTGCTGTTGGCGTGGGCGCCCGGAGCCCACGCCGTGCGAGCGTCCGATAGCCGCTCGCGTCTACTTGAAGAAGCGCATCCAGGAGAGGTCGGGGGCGCCGGCCTCGCGCTCGCGCTCGAGGTAGCGGAAGATGGTGCGCGGATCGACGTCGAGATCGTGGGCGGTCTTGGTGCGGTTGCCGCCGTTCAGCTCGAGTACGCGCAGCACGTAGGCCATCTGGAAGGTCTCGCGCACGGTGGCCAGGGGTTGGATGGCCGGAACGCCGTCGTCGGAGATCTCGAGGTCGGCGGGTGTGACCACCGGCCCGTCGGCGAAGATGACGGCGCGCTTCAGGCGGTTCTCGAGCTCGCGGATGTTGCCGGGCCACGGGTACTTGCGCAGGGCCTGCTGCGCCTCGGCGCTGAAGCCGCGCGAGCCCGAGCCGAACTCGGCCGCGTAGCGCTTCAGGAGGTAGTTGGCCAGCAGCACGATGTCGTCGCCGCGCTCGCGGAGCGGCGGCAACGCGATCAGGATGACGTTCAGGCGGTAGAACAGGTCCTCGCGGAAGGTGCCCCCGGCCACCTCCTCCTGCAGGTTCTTGTTGGTGGCGGCCACCACGCGCAGGTCGACGGCCTCGGGACGCTGGGCACCCACGCGCTGCACCTGCTTCTCTTGCAGGGCGCGCAGCAGCTTGACCTGCAGGTTCAGGGGCAGCTCGCCGATCTCGTCCAGGAAGAGCGTGCCGCCGCTGGCCAGCTGGAACTTGCCGGGCGTGTTGGCCACGGCGCCGGTGAAGGCTCCGCGCATGTGGCCGAACAGCTCGCTCTCGAGCAGGTTCTCGGGGATGGCGCCGCAGTTGATGGCCACGAAGGGGCCCTTGGCGCGGTGGCTGCGGCGGTGGATCTCGCGGGCGATGAGCTCCTTGCCCGAGCCGGTCTCGCCCTGCACCAGCACGCTGGCGTCGGTGGGAGCCACCTTCTCGATACGCCGGTACACGCGCTGCATGCCGGGGCACGAGCCGATGAGGTCGCCGAAGCGCGCGGCGTCGACGCGGCCGGCCAGGTCGTCGACGCGCGCCTGCAGGTCGCCCATGACCAGGGCGTTGTGCACGATAGCCCCGGCCTGGGCCGCGAACAGCCGCAGCACCTCGAGGTCCTGCTTCGAGAACAGCGAGACCACGTTGTCGTTGCCGAGGTACAGGAGGCCGAGCGTGCGGCCCTTGAACACCAGGGGGGCCGCCATGACCGAGCTGAGCTTCAGGCGCATCACGCTGGTGGCCGACGAGAAGCGCGTGTCGCGCAGCGCGTCGGAGATGATCACGGGCTCGCCGGTCTCGAGCACGGCCTTCAGGACGCTGTCAGAGTAGGCGGTGGCCTCGTCGGGCAGGTCGTCGCCGTCCACGTTGCGGGCCACGCGCACCCAGGGCTGGTCGGTGTGCGTGAGGATCAGGAAGCCCTTGTCGGCGCCGAGCGCCTCGATCAGGTGATCGACCAGCATCTGCAAGACGGTCTCGACCCGGGGCTCGGCCATGAGGCGCACGCTGAGATCGGCCAGCTTCGTCAGGCGCAGGAAGCCCTGGCCCTCGGCGGGCTCGTCGTCGTCGTCGGCCGCGAAGTCGGCCAGGGAGAACACCAGCACGGTCTCGCCCACGCGCACCACGTCGCCTTCGGCCAGCGTGTGCGAGCGGCGCTTCTTGCCGTCGATCGTGAACTCGAGCCCGCGCTCGGCGGACTCGAGCGTCCAGGTGCGGCCGTCGTGCACGAGGCTCAGCTTAGCGCGGCCCAGCGCGGGCTCGGAGAGCACCAGGTCGTCGCCGGGCTCGGCGCCGATCGTCGTGATGCGCTTGTAGACCTGGTAGCCCTTCGAGCGGACCTGCCCGGGTCGGAACGCGTGCAGCGAGGCCATGGATCCTCCGCTAGAAAACCCCGGTGGGGAGGGTGAACGTGGTCGTGAACAGGGGCGTGCCCGCGGGAGAGAAGCCGACCCCCGGCAGGGCGGGCGGGGGCTCCTCGACGGCGTCGCCGGGGAAGTGCGCGAGCCCGTCGACGATGCTCCAGGCGTAGAAGCCGACGAAGGCACCGAGGCCGGCGTAGAGCACCCACTGGAGCACGCGCGCGCGCTCGTAGTTCTCGTCGCTCATGCGGCCGTCGGACCCGCGCATCAGCTCGATGGCGAGGTAGCAGCCCACGTTGGTGGCCAGGGACAGTCCTTGCCCGGTGGCGAAGAGCGTGCCGGCCACGGGCTGGTCGTTCGCGAATTGCGGCGCGCCGAAGGGCAGGAAGAGCGGCACGCGGCTGCGATGGTGGACGCGCACCTCGCGGACGCGCTCGACGATCCGGGGCTCGACCTTCTGGGGCGGGGGCGGTCGGTTCGGGTCTTGTACGAGGCCCTGGGCCACGATGCGGGTCTTCAGGTCGTCAAAGTGCCGGATCATGTCGGCGGGGTAGTAGAAGGGATCGAGGGTGGCGCCGGGCTTCTTCAGGAGGAGCGCCGTGAACTCGAGATCGGCCGCCTGCTGCTTGCCCGCCCAGAAGTGGCAGGCGCCCAGGTACTCGCGGGACAGCAGCTCCTGTTCGGGAGCCAGGACCGTGGCGGGGTACAGCAGGCCCTCGAGCAACGGCACGGCCTTCGAGCACTCCTGGTACAGGAACAGGTTGCGGGCCTCTTCGAAGCGAGCCGCGGCGTCGTCGGGCGCCGAGAGGACCAGGGAGAGGAGGGCGAGGGCAAGACCAGCCATTTGGGGCCCATCCTATGTTTGGCCTTGATCCTGGGTCAAGAAGGGAATACATGCGGCCGGGGCCCTTGCGCCCGTGGAGGATTGGATGCGACGTCGCCTCGCGTTCGCGTTCCTGGTGGCGCTCTTCGTGGGCGGCGCCGTGCTCTGGGAGCGCGTGCTGTCGACGCCCGTCCGCGCCGTGTTCGTCGTGCTCGACGAGTCGGCGCGCGCGCCCCGCTGGGGGCAGCTGGCGTGGACGATCGAGCTGGACGGTCGCATGATCGCCCGCGGGGTGGTGAACGCCCGTGACGGCAGCCTGCCGGCGCACGAGCTGCTCGGCGACGTGCCGCTGAAGCGCGGGACGTACCTGCTGCGCGCCGGGTTCGTGCCCGCGGCGCTGAAGGGCGAGGCGCCGCCGCTCGAGCGGCGCGTGACGTTCGACGTGGACGACGAGCCGACGCTGCTCGTGCCCATCGAAGGAGACGTGCCATGAAGGTGCGCTACCGCGATCGCGTGCTCGACTATCCCGAGAAGGTGCCGTCGCGCGAGAAGATCCTGAAGGAGCTCGGCCTCAGCCCGCTGGCGGTGCTGTTCGTCGACGCGACCACCGGCCACCTGCTGCCGCCCGGCCGGGCGCTGACGGCCGAGATGGAGATCGAGGTCCGCGCGGTCATCTCGGGCGGGTAGGGGGGCTCCGTGCACGTCGTACGCTGCAAGGTCTGCAAAGAGCACGAAGCGATCCTCAAGCTCGACACCTATCGTCTGAACCTGTGCCAGGGCTGCTTCGACGACTTCGTGCTGCGTCGCACCAAGAAGGGCATCCGTGATTTCAAGATGTTCGGGCACTCCGAGCGCATCCTGGTGGCCGTGTCCGGCGGCAAGGACTCGCTGGGCCTGTGGGACGTGCTGGTGCGCCTGGGGTACAAGGCCGACGGCTTCTACATCGACCTGGGCATCAAGGACTACTCGGCCGAGTCGAAGCGCCTGGCGCGCGAGTACGCCGACAAGAACGGCCTGACGCTGCACGTGCGCTCGGTGCCCGACGACTTCGACGGTCTCGGCATCCGCGACATCGCCTGGAGGACGCGGCGCAAGCCCTGCTCGGTGTGCGGTACGCTGAAGCGCCACCTCATGAACCGCATCGCCCTCGACGAGAAGTACGACGTGCTGGCTACGGGGCACAACCTCGACGACGAGGTGACCACGTTGTTCGGCAACACGCTGCACTGGCAGGTCGAGTACCTGGGTCGCCAGTTCCCCGTGCTCCCGGCGGTCGACGAGGGGCTGCAGCGCAAGGTGAAGCCGCTCATCTACCTGGGCGAGAAGGAGATGGCCGCCTACGTCATGGTGCGCGGCATCCCGTACATCTACGAGGAGTGCCCCATGGCCAAGGGCGCCTCGTCGCTGTTCTACAAGGACGTCATCAACCAACTGGAGGCGCACAGCCCCGGCACGAAGCTCGCGTTCCTGAAGGGCTTCTTCGACCTGCGCGAGCGCTTCCGCACCGAGCAGGAGCGCCCCACGCTCACGTCCTGCACGCGCTGCGGCACCCTGACCACCACCGAGGTCTGCGCCGCCTGCCGGCTGAAGGAGCGCCTGGCGCCGCCGACCGACGCGGGCGGCGTCGATTGACACCCTCCCCGGAGCCCGCATGATGCCGTCGCTCCTGGGGCTGACGGGACCCCTCTCCACCTGGTTCGCGCTCGCCGTCGCGCTGCTCGACGTGGTCGCCATCGGGCGCGCGCTGGTGCGGGGGCACGGCGTGGAGAGCACGCTGGCGTGGATCCTCGGCATTTTGGCGTTCCCGGGCGTCGGCGCGGTGGCGTACCTGCTGGTCGCGAACCCGAGCATCCGGCGGACGCGTCGTCGACGGCGCGTGCACGCCGAGCGTCGGCGCCTGGCCTGGAGCGAGCGTGGCGAGCCCCTCGACCCGCGGGACGCGCCCCTGCTGGCGGCGGCCGTCGCCGGCACCGGCATCCATGCGACCGCGGGCAACCGCGTGGGCCTGTTGATCGAGGACGAGAGCGCCTTCCAGCAGATCGAGGCCGCCATCCGCGGGGCGCGCACCAGCGTGTGGGCCGAGTACTACATCGTGCGCGACGACGAGACCGGTCGGCGCTTCCTCGATCTCCTGACCGACCGTGCGAAGGCGGGCGTCGACGTGCGCCTGCTCTTCGACGCGGTCGGCTCGCTGGGGCTCGACGCCGCGCGGCTCGAGGCCGTGCGCTCCGCCGGGGGCCACGTGGAGTCCTTCCTGCCCCTGAACCCGCTCCGGCGACGGTGGGCCGTGCACCTGCGCAACCACCGCAAGATGGTCCTGGTCGACGGCGAGGTCGCGTTCACCGGCGGCATGAACGTGGGAGACGAGTACTCGGGGCTGGCCCGCCGCCGCGGTGGCGTACACTTCCGCGACGCGCACCTGCGCGTGGCGGGCCCGGCCGTGGCCGACCTGGCGCAGGTGTTCGCCGACGACTGGTCGTTCGCGACCGGCGAGGAGCCCCGGCTGCCGTTGCCGGCCGCACCGGGCGACGGATCGGTGGTGGCGCTCGTGCCGAGCGGCCCCGACCAGGCCGTCAACGCCAGCGGCCTCGTGTACTTCACGGGCATCGCCACCGCGCGCACGTCGTGCTGGTTGACCACGCCGTACTTCGTCCCGGACCAGCCGACACAGCAGGCGCTCATCGCGTCGGCCCTCCGGGGCGTCGACGTGCGCATCCTGCTGCCCCGCGACTGCGACGTGACGCTGGCGGGCTGGGCGGCGCGCTCGTTCTACCCCGACCTGGTCGCGGCGGGTGTGCGCATCTTCGAGTACGCGCCCGCCATGCTGCACGCCAAGACGCTCGTGGTCGACGGGCGCTGGGCCGTGGTGGGCTCGGCCAACGTCGACGTGCGTTCGTTCCGGTTGAACTTCGAGCTCGGCGTGGGGCTCGACGACCCGGGACTGGCGCGGGCGCTCCTGGCGCGGTTCGAGGAGTACCAGGCCGGCAGCCACGAGATCACGCGCACCGAGTTGAAGGGGCTCTCGCGGGCCACGCGGCTGGGGCGCGGGCTGGCCCGCCTGGCCTCGCCCATCCTGTAGCGCGCGCGGACCGGGACCGCCGGCGACGCCCCGTGGTGCAGGCGGAACCGGTCGGATACACTAAAAAAACCCTTTCCTGGTCGCACGAATCCCCGTGACGTGCGAACATGAATCATTCGACAACCCATCCTCGCCGACGGACGCAGAGGCGACCATGCGCCGACGATCGGTCCTGGTGCTGGCTCCCGAGCCCGCGGTCCGCGACGCCCTCGCGACGCGGCTCGCCGACGATCGGCTCGAGGTGCGTACCTGCGCGAGCGCGGCCGAGGCGCTGCTGGCGCTGCGCGGGCGTGCGTTCGACGCCTGCCTGCTCGACGTGGGCCTGCTCGCGGGACGGCACGGCGTCTCCACGCTCGCCGAGGCGCGCCGCCTGCGCCCCAGGGCGCTGCTCATGGTCGTGGTCGAGGCCGTCGACGTCGACGAGGCGGCGGCGGCGCTCGGGCGGCTGGTCGACGAGGTGCTGGTCAAGCCCTGCGCGGTCGCCGAGATCCCCGCGCGCATCGGTCGGTTGCTGCGTTCGCCGCCGTTGCATCGCGCGCCCACGTGCGTGCAGCTGCCGCTGTTCCCCCCGGAGCCCGCTCCCCGCCAGCCCGACGCGCGCTGACGCTCGTCACGCTGCCGGAAGGGCCGCGAGGACGTCGGCCAGGCGGGGGTGATCGCCGGCCTCGCGGCTAACGTGGCGAAAGAGCACCCTGCCACCGCGCGCCACGACGAACGTACCGCCCAGCTGCCACGGATCTCCCTGGACGGCGCCCTGGCGCGCGCCGCTCCTCCAGGCGCGGAGGGCGTGCATCAGCGCGGCCGGGCGCAAGGTGTCGAGGGCGCCGCGCCTCAGTCCCGCCTCGCGGTAGGCTGCCAGGCCCGGGTCGACCAGCAGGGGGACGTCGAGCGCGAGCTCGTCGCGGAACGCGCGCGCGAACCACGGCGTCCCGTTGCCGACCACCACCAGCTCGGCCCCGCGGGAACGAATCGTACCCAGCTCGTCGCGCACCTGCGCGACCTGCTCGCGGCAGAACAGTCAGCCGAAGTGGCGCACGAACACCAGCACGAGCGGTCGCTCGCGCCAGAGGTCGGCCAGGTGGACCTGGTGCTCTTCGGGGTCCAGCAGGGGCAAGGCGCCGAGCGCGGCTAGGTTCATGCGGGGCCTCCTTCATCCGCCCAGGTCGGCGTGGACCCAGGCCTCGGAAGCTGGCAGCGTGAAGGGCGCCGTCCGGCACGTGGGGGCGACCACCACCTTCCCCGACCCGGTCTCCTCGACCTGCCACGAGAAGCAGGCCTCGAGCTCGTAGGCGCCGGCGGGGGCTGGCTCGCGCTTCCAGCAGTGATCGACGGGATCCTCGACGCGCACGCGGCCGTCCCACGTGAGCACGACCTGGCCGGCGTAGCTGGTGTGCGTGACGTTGTGTACCTGCGTGAAGGCCTGGCCGCACACGCCGCCCTGCTCGCCGCACACGGGCAGGTCGCAGCGATCGAAGAGCACCAGCGGCTGCCCGTCGCGGAGCACGCGCGCCCAGCCCGGCAGCCCGTAGGCGTCGACGCTCTGCACCCACACGTCTTCGGGGATGTCGGTCGAATAGCGGAGCCCGAGGGTGACGGGCGGAGGGTCGTAGGCGGCTCGGTTGTCGACGGTCACGTCGTAGACGGGCGGCTCCCCCGGGGCGAGGGCCAGGTGCGCCGTGAGATCGGCCAGGTCGACGTGACCCGGCCCGAACTCGCGCCAATCGGCGCAGCCCTCGAGCTCGAGGATGCCGAGGCCGCCCCCGTACTCCCATTCGCCGCAGGGGCCGTCGGTGTCGGGCGTGACGATCGCATACGCCATGGCGACGTCGGGGGTGCCGCAGAAGCTCCCCATCGTCACGTCGTCGAACATCCAGATCAGCGTCACGCACGTGCGCGCCGCCGGGTCGAGGCCGCTGATGGCCGGGCGGTACGAGCCGATGGGCAGCGAGAAGAACTGCAAGGTGGCCGGGTCGAGGGAGAGCGTCGTGGGGCCTGGCGTCGCGTCGGTGTCGGGTGCGTCGGAGGTCTCGAGGGTGTCGACCGCGTCGGAGGCGTCGTGGTCGTCGATGGCCTCGACATCGCTCCCGGGATCGTCGTCCGTCGCGTCGGTGGCGGCGGCGACGTCCGGCACGCCGGGGACGTCGGGGCTCACCTCGACGTCGACGTCGCCGCGGGTGTCGCCGGCGTCGGCAGCGTCGACGGCCGCCTCGCAGGCCGACGCGAGGGCCACCAGCCCCAGCAGCACGAGCACCTGCATCGTTCGCGCCATCGCGCCCTCGTCGGTCGGGGGAACGTTTCGAGCGTAGCCACGTTCGCGGCGTGACGCCAGCGGCATCCCGCGGCGGGGCCCGGCGCCGACGTTGCCGAGGCCCGAGCCCTCTGGTAGGGTTCCGCCCGATTCGCCGCGTGGAGGCCCGCGTGCCCGACCGAAGAACCGCGCCGTTTGCTCCCTCGCGCACGCTGCTGGCCGGCCTCGTGCTCGCGCTGGCGGTGGCCGCGACGTTCTCCGGAACCCTGTCCAACGGCTTCGTGTGGGACGACCGCGACCTGGTCGTCGACAACCCCGACACGCACGACCTCGGCAGCCTGGGCCGCGTGATGCTGTCACCCGATCTGACGCCCCCCTACTATCGCCCGCTGCCGCGAGTGTTGCTGGTGCTCGAGTACGCGGTGTTCGGAGCCACCCCCGCCGCGTTCCACCTGGTGAGCGTGCTGGCGCACCTGGCCGCGGCGTGGCTCCTGTTCCTGTGGGCGCGGCGCCTGTTCGGCGCCGACGTGCCGGCCGTGCTGGCGGCATTGCTGTGGGCCCTACACCCGGTGGGGGCCGAGGCCGTGGGCTTCGTGGCTGTGCGGACGGCGCCGCTGGCTGCGCTGTTCGTACTCGCGACCCTGCTCGCGGTGCAGCGGGCGGCCGATCGCCCCGGCGCGAGCCGCGCCTGGTTCTCCGGGCTGCTGTTCCTGGCCGCGCTCGGCTGCAAGGAGCAGGCGGTGATGGCGCTGCCATTGGCCGCGCTGCAGCTTCGAGCGCTGCGGGGGACGCGGGAGCCCGGGGCGTCCCCGCTGGTTGCGCGGCTGGTCCTGCTCGTCGGGGCGCTGATCGTGTACCTGGTGGCGCGCGTGGCGGCCCTGGGGGGGCTGCTGGGCGAGGTGCCCCGCGTGGTGGGGCGCGCGGAGGCCATGGGCCCTCTCGACATGTTGCTGGCCACGGGTCGCTACGTCACGTTGTTCGTGTGGCCGTCCGGTCTGACCGTGACCCACGACCTGTCCGTGCCGCCGCCGGCGCTCCTCCTGGCGGGCTTCGTTGGCGTCGTGGGTCTGTCTGCGTGGGGTTGGCGGCGCCGGACCCCCGCGGCGGTACTCGGGGCCGCGTGGTTCTGGCTGATGCTGCTGCCCACGCTGCAGGTGATCGCGTTGCCGAGCGCCCTGTTCGCCGAGCGGCACGCGTACCTGCTGTACCCCGGGCTCGTGCTGATGGTGGTCGACCTGGGGCTGGCCGCCTGGCAGGCGCACCCCTCGCGCGGCCTGGCGCTGGCGCTGGTCGCGGCCTCCCTGGCGGCCTGTGGAGGGCTGGCGGCGCGAACCGTGCTCCGGCGCCGCGACTGGCACGACAACCGTACGCTGTTCGAGAGCGCGCTGGCGGTGCGCCCGTCGGCGCTGGCTCACCTGAACCTGGGCAACCTCGAACTGGCCGAGGGGCACCGCGAGGCCGCGGCCGGCCATTGGCGTGCGGCGGTAGAGCTGGATCCTACCGACGCCGACGCGCTGAACCAACTGGGCGTGCTGGCCGCGCAGGACCAGCGCCTGGTCGAGGCGCGCAAGCTCTTCTCGCAGGCGCTCGCGGCGCACCCGCAGCACCCCGTGGCGCGCCAGAACCTGGAGCGGCTCCTGCGCCTGCTCCCCGGAGGTCGATAGCATGACGTGCAGGCTGAGCGTGCGACGAGCGGGCCTGGTGGTGATGGCGTTGGCCGCGCTGGGGTGCGCGGGTGGCTCGGGCGCTGGCGACGTGGTGGCCGCCGACGCGCGCGACGTCGGAGAGACCGGCCCCGACGCGGTCCCGCAGGGCTGGTGGAGTCGTCTGCAGCCGAGCGGGCTGCCGCTCGCGCAGATCGCCGGCGTGGCGTCGCAGATGAGCACCAGCGCCGCGCCGAACGAGCAGCGCGACTTCGAATACGCGCAGTACGCCCCGTACCCCGGCTTCCGCATGCGCAACGGGCATCGCTTCAACGACGTCGAGCCGAGCGCGGGCGATTGGCACTTCGAGAACGTCAGCGGCTCGGTCGACGGCGCCGTGGCGGGTGGCTCGCGCGTGCTGATGGGCCTGGACTACTCGGTCGAGTGGGCGCAGGACGGCGACGCCAGCGGCACCGTGCACCTCGACGACTTCGCCGAGTACGCGCGCCGCATGGCCGAGCGCTTCTGCGCCACCGTGAAGGAGTACGAGGTCTGGAACGAGCCGAACCTGGCCCGCTTCTGGGCCCCCAAGGCCGATCCCGCGCGCTACGCCGACCTGTTGGTGGCGACCACCGCCGCCATCCGGAGCGCGTGCCCCGACGCTCGCGTGGCCTTCGGCGGCATGTCCTCGTTCGACGACGTGCACCCCCTCGACACGTGGGGCTTCCTGCGTCGGGCGCTCGAGGCGCGGCCCGGGCTCTGCGACTCGTTCGACGTGCTCGCGCTGCACCCCTACACCTGGGCCCAGGTGGTCTCGCCCGAGCACGACGAGTGGCGGAACGCCACCACGACCCTGCACGGCCAGACGGCCATGACCGAGCTCGCGCGCCGGATCCTGGCCGACGCCGGGTGCGCGCCGAAGCCCATCTGGTACACCGAGCTCGGCTGGCCGTCGTTCCAGCTGACCGAGGATCTGGTGGCCGCGTGGGCAGTGCGCAGCCTGATGCTGACCGCGCGCGACGGGGTCGAGGCCTGGTGCTGGTACACCTTCTGGGACACCGAGCCCGTCACCGAGGGGCTGCGGCCCCACGAGCACTACTTCGGCCTGTTCGGCTGGGTGGGCGAGGACGGCACGGTGCGACGGGTCAAGCCGGCCTGGCGGGCGGTCTCGGCCACGCTCGATCGCCTGGCGGGCCATCGCTTCGCCCGCGACCTGGGGCCCGAGCTGGGGCTGCCGAACGACGTGTACGCGCTGGCCTTCGTCGACGACGCGGGGCACGTTGCGGTGGCCGCCTGGGACGGCCGCGACGAGCCCGACCTCACGGCCGACGGGCCCACGCCGGGCGGTCCCGACACCACTTACGACCTGGTGCTGCCGCTGCCCCCCGGCACGACCTCGGTGACGGTCACCGACCTGTACGGGACGCCCGCGCCGGCGGTCGAGGTGACGGGAGAGCTGCCTCTGCGCCTGACGCCCCAGGTCCAGGTGATCGCGCTCTTCATGTAACTCCACACGACCACGGGTTGAACCGGGGGAACCCGTTGGTTACTATTCGCTCGCCGCGAGAAGCGGCGGGCGTTCCCGAGTCCTGGCGGAGGCAGACATGCGCGTCTCGATCGTGGTGCTGGTGGCGATGCTCCTGGCTTCGTGCAAGGGGGGCGACGCGGACGTCGCGCGCCTGTCCCGTCCCATCATCGGCGGGACCACCGACGCCGGGCACCCGGCGGTCGTGGGCATCCTCATCGGCAGCAACTGGAGCCAGGGCATCTGCTCGGGCACGTTGATCTCGCCCAAGGTCGTGGTGACCGCCGCGCACTGCGTGGCCAACGAGGATGGCGCGGGCTACCCGCAGGAGATCATCTTCGGTTCGAACATGGACACCGGCGCGTCCATCGCGGTGAAGGGCTACGCCGCGCATCCCAGCTACTCGCCCTACGGCACCAACGGGGTGCCCCTGCACGACATCGGCGTGGTGGTCCTGAAGACCGCGGCGAACGTGGCCCCGGTCGCGTACCGCACCACCAGCATGAACGGCATGGTCGGCACGCCCATCACCTTCGTGGGCTTCGGCGAGACGAATCCCGGCGACACGTCGTCGGTTGGCCTCAAGTACAAGGTGAGCACCACCATCGGCAGCGTCGAGGCGCAGGGCATCTGGAACTACACGACCGCCCAGAACCCCAAGAACACGTGCAGCGGCGACTCGGGCGGCCCGGGCTTCGTGATCCAGGGCGGCGTCGAGCAGTTGGTCAGCGTGACGTCGTCGGGCGACCAGTACTGCGTGGAGGACGGCTGGAACACGCGCGTCGACGCCAACGCCGACTGGCTGGTGCAGATGATCCAGGCCTACGACCCAGGTGCGCTCACGGCCGAATGCGGCAACGGCGCCTGCGAGAGCGGCGAGACCCCGACCATCTGCCCGACGGACTGCACGGCGATCGGCCCCGTGTGCGGCAACGGCGCGTGCGAAACGGGCGAGACCGCCGCCTCGTGCCCCTCTGACTGCGGGAGCACCGGCGACCTCTGGGGCCCCTGCGACGCCGAGTTCGGCTGCCCCGGCAGCCAGGTGTGCGTGGGCTCGGACCAGCAGAACCCCGCCAACGACTTCTGCACGCTCGAGTGCTCCAGCGACAGCGGCTGCCCCAGCGGCTTCACCTGCGAGGCGCTGCAGGGTGGCGGGGCGGTGTGCTGGGGTTCAGAGACCGCTGCGGTGTGCGGCAACGGCTCGTGCGAGAGCGGCGAATCCTCGGGGACGTGCCCGAGCGACTGCGGGGGTGGCAGCACGGGGGATCTCTGGGGCCCCTGCGACGCCGAGTTCGGCTGCCCCGGCAGCCAGGTGTGCGTGGGCGACGACGAGCAGAACCCGGCCAACGACTTCTGCACGCTCGAGTGCACGAGCGACGCGGGGTGCCCCGGCGGGTTCGTCTGCCAGGCGCTGCAAGGCGGCGGGGGCGTGTGCGTGCCCACGGGCGGGAGCGACGCCGCCTGCGGCGACGGCCTGTGCGATCAGTCCGAGTCGGCGTCGAGTTGCCCCGCCGACTGCCACGTCGGCTGCGGAGGGCTCGACGACATCGGGTGTTGCGCCGGGGCGGTCGTCACGTGGTGCGACCCCGACAGCAACGAGATCAAGCAGCTCGACTGCAGCGAGGGCGGCGGGTGCGGCTGGAGCGCCGACGCGGGCTACTACGACTGCGGTGCGACGGGCGCCGACCCGACGGGGGCCCACCCGCTGGCGTGCGGGACCACCGGCCCGGAGTGCGGGAACGGCGCGTGCGAAGCGGGTGAGAGCGCGGCCTCCTGCGCGACCGACTGCGGGGGAGCGGCGGGCCCGGCGTGCGGCGACCGCGCGTGCGAGGCGGGCGAGAGCGCGACCACGTGCGCGGCCGACTGTGGGGGCACCACGGGCCCGGTGTGCGGCAACGGCACCTGCGAAGCGGGCGAGAACGCGCTCACCTGCGCGGCCGACTGCGGGGGCACCGCGAGCCCGGTGTGCGGCAACAGCACCTGCGAGCTGGGCGAGACCGCGCTCACCTGCGCCGAAGATTGCGGCGGGAGCCCCCAGCCCGTTTGCGGCGACGGCGCGTGCGAAGCCGGCGAGTCGTGCGGTGCGTGCGTGGCCGACTGCGGCGCCTGCCCCTCCATCGACGGCGACACGGTCGACGGGTCCGACGCCACGGGCTCCCACGAGACCGACGGCGGCCGCGATCGCAGCGGCTCGACCAGCGGTTGCAGCGCGGCCACCGACCGCGGTCCGGCGCCATTCTTCGGCTTCGTGTCACTGCTCGGGGTGCTGCTGGTCGCTCGCCGTCAGCGCCGCGGCGTCGCCTCTCCCGTACGCTCGATCACGTCCAGGTAGGCCCGGCGCGCCGCAGCCACGTCCCTCAGATCGTCCGCGAAAGAAGCCTCGGCCGTCGCCGCTTGAGCCTCGCAATCCGCGATGCGTTGTCGGATCGCCGCGGCCATGCCGGCGGGGTAGGCGAAGGGCTCGTCGAGGGGGGTGAACAGCGCCTGCTTGTCGGCGTCATCGAGCGGGACGGTCACGAAGCCCGCGGCGATCAGGCGCGCGACCTGCTCGGGCACGTGGGAGTAGCCGACGGTCACCAGCACGGCGCCCGCGGCCGGCAGCCGCCCTTGCAGGTTCCGAAAGATGCGGTCGTCGCGCTCGTCGTCGGTACGGCGTCCGCCGGGGCCGCGTGGCGTCCACCAGTCGATGCCGTCCACCGGCAGGCTCAGGGCGCGGGCCCACAGGGCCACGAAGGGCATCTCGATCGGGCCGTCTCCCCAGCGGCCGCGCGCCACCTCGTCGGGGCGCGCTTCGACGAGCACCAGGGCTGGCTTCAGGTGCACCAGCGCCGCCTTCAGGTGGGCGAGCCCGTACTCCGGGGTCGACAGGTGACGGCCGTGGATCGTGCCGATCAGGGTGACCTGCACGTCGCCCCTGGCCAGGCGCACGGTGCTGGCGTCGCGCGCCACGCGGGGGGCCACCACGAACAGCGCGGCGCTCCGCAGCTCGGGCCACGCGACCAGCGCGGCGACGGCCAGCAAGGCGAGCGCGGCCAGCGCCTCGGCGAGCACGCGACGCCAGCGTCGCCGGGGGCGAGCCGTTCCGGTGGTGTCCATGCGGGACCCCGACGAGGGGAGCGGGGAGCGGACTACTTGGCGAGCGCGGCGTCGATCTGGGCCGCCACGGCGTCGAGGTCGGTGGGGTTCGGCACCAGCGCGCCGTTCAGGTAGAACGTCGGCGTGCCCTCCACGTTCACGTCCTTGCCCAGGGCGATGTCGGCCTCGACGGCGGCCTTGTGCGTGCCCGCGTCGAGCGCCTTCGCCAGCGCGTCGGGGTTGAGCCCCGCCTGCTTCGCGAGGGCGAGGAGGCCGTCGCGGTCGAGCTTCTCCTGGTTCGCGAACATCAGGTCGTGGAAGGCCCAGAACTTGCCTTGGACCTCGGCCGCCAGGGACGCCTGCGCCGCCCGCAGCGCGTTCGGGTGGAAGGGCAGGGGGAAGTGGCGGAACACGAAGCGCACCTTGTCCTTGTACTTTTCGTGCAGGGCCGACGTGACCTTGCCCGCTTCGGCGCAGTAGGGGCACTGGAAGTCCGAGAACGCGACGATGGTCACCTTGGCGTCCGCAGGCCCGAACGAGGGCGCGGCGCCGGCCGTCAAGCGGGCCACCGCCTCGGGCGCCAGCGGCTTGTTGCGCGCCTCCATGGCCTTCAGGCTGTCGAGCACGTCGGCGTAGTGCTCCATCATCTCCTTGCACTTGTCGTTGGGGATCTCGGGGGTCTGCTCCTTCACCTGGGCGCACGTGTCGGTCTCGGGGCCCACGTCGGCGCAGAGCTTGGTTTCGAGCTCCTGGCACGCCGCGCGCTGGGCCTTCAAGGCCTTCACGACCGCGTCGGCCTGACCGACGGCCGCGGCGCACGCCGGCGCCGGCAGCGTGGCGGTGGTCACGGTGTAGGCGTAGCAGGCCTCGGAGCGCTCGCCCAGGGCAAGGCAGACCAGGCTCTTCAGGTCGCCGCAGGGATCGGCCGAGGTCGTCGCGGGGGCCGCAGGGGCAGCCGGGGCCGCAGGCTTCGCGGCGTTCGCGCCCTTGGGGGCCGCCTCGCCGGCGTCGGGGGTGCACGAGGTCACCAGCACGGCCAGGGCCAGCGCCAGGGGCCACAGCAGGGTCAGGGAGCGTCGGAGCGTCGTCATGGCGTGTCGCCTCAGAGGATGGTCCAGAGGATGATGCGCACGCCGCGTCGAAACGCACGCGATTTCTTCCGCGAGGGCGTCGCGCCCGCCGCCCTGGCCTACCGCGCGGGCGGCACGTACGGCAGGAAGTGCGCGAACAGCCAGCAGAGGAAGAATACGATCGGCACGTGGACGATCATCTGGAGCATGCCGTAGCCCGCCAGGTCGCGCGCTTTCAGGCGCAGCAGGCCGAGCAGGGGCAACATCCAGAAGGGGTTCACGAGGTTCGGCAGCGCCTCGGCGGCGTTGTAGATCTGCACGACCCAGCCGAGGTTCACGTGGTGATCGGTGGCCGCCTGCAGCACGTAGGGGGCCTCGATGACCCACTTGCTGCCACCCGAGGGGATGAACACGCCGAGGATCGCGGAGTAGGCGGCCACCAGGACGGGGTAGGTCTCGGTGCTGCTGATCGCGGTGAACAAACGCGCCAGCGCCGACGAGATGCCCGTGCCGGTGATCATGCCGAAGATGACGGCGTAGAACGGGAACTGGATGAGCACGCCGCCCGTGGCCGGGATGCTCCCGGCGACGGCCCGCGCGAAGCGCCGCGGGTGCCCGTGGAGCAGCAGGCCGATCGCGAGGAACGAGAGGTTGTACGTGTTCAGGTCCAGCGCCTCGAGCCAGCCGCGCTCCGACGACGCCACCAGGTCGCCCAGGTACCAGAGCAGCAGGCCGGCCGCGAAGACGGAGAGCAGCGGGCTCCGCTCGAGCCACTCACCGGGCCTCGTGCGGGGCGCGGGAGCCTCGACGGGGACCTCGTCGGCGTCGAGGTCGACCCCCAGGTCGCCGGCCGTCCGCGTACGCGCGGGGCCCGGCGCCGACAGCCACGCGACGAGCACCGAGACCACGACGAGCACGACGCAGGTCACCAGGCTCGGCCACGCGAACAGCGTCTCGGTCAACGGGACCAGCCCGCTGATCTCGAAGAGGGACGCGGGGATCATCGAGCGCGTGGCCATCATCATGGCCGCCGACGACGAGAGCCCCAGGGCCCACACCGCTCCCAGCCCCAGGTAGGCCGCCGCGCCCGCCGAGCGGTAGTCGAGCCCCGGAAGCCGGCGCGCGAGCTGGCGCACGAGCATGCCGCTGAAGATCAGGCTGAGGCCCCACGACAGGAGCGACGTGACCGTCGACACGAGCGCCACCAGGGCCACCGCGCCCCGCGGCGTGCGAGGTCGGGCCGCCAACCAGCCGAGCAGGCGCACCACCACCGGCGCCGAGGCCACCACGTAGCCGCCCACGATGATCATGACCATCTGCAGGGTGAAGGGGCCGAGGGCCCAGAAGCTCTTGCCGCCCTGCGCGGCCAGGTTCGCCGGGCTCTCGCCGAGCAGCAGCCCGGCGACGAAGACGACCGCCACGCCCAGCAACGCGAACACGAGCGGGTCGGGGAACCAGCGCTCGCTCCAGCTTGCCAGCGCCGTGCCCGCCCGGGCCAGCCGTCCCTCGCGCGCCTCGTCGCCCATCCCGGCTCCCGCGCTCGTTGTCCCCTCGGCACTGTATCACTGGCGACGGTGGCGCAGAATCCGGAATGCGGGTCAATCCGCGAAGGGCTCGAGCTCTCCGGCGCGCGCGGGGTGGCGCAGCTTGGACAGGGCGCGCGCCTCGATCTGGCGGATACGCTCGCGGGTCAGCAGGAAGTCCTGGCCGACCTCCTCGAGCGTGTGCGACGACACCTCGCCGATGCCGAACCGCATGCGCAGGATCTTCTCCTCGCGCGGGGTCAGCGTGGAGAGCAGGCGTCGCGTCTGCGCCGAGAGGTCCTGGTCCATGGCCTCCTGCTCGGGCGAGCGGCGGGTGGTGTCCTCGACGAAGTCCATCAGGCGGCCGTCGTCGTCGTCGTCGCCCACCGGCGTCTCGAGCGACAGCGGATCGCGCGGCATGGTGGCGGCCTTGCGGATGCGGTCGACGGGCACGTCCATCTCGGCGGCGAGCTCTTCGTGGGTCGGCTCGCGCTCGTGCTCCTGGTAGAAGTCGCGGGTGGCGCGCGTGACCTTGTAGGCCGTCTCGAGCATGTGGATGGGGATGCGGATGGTATGACCCTGCTCCGCGATGGCGCGGGTGATCGACTGGCGGACCCACCAGGTGGCGTAGGTCGAGAACTTGAAGCCGCGCCGATACTCGAACTTCTCGACGGCCTTCATGAGGCCCGAGTTTCCCTCCTGGATCAGATCGAGGAAGGGCAGGCCGCGATTCGCGTAGCGCTTGGCGACGCTGACCACCAGCCGCAGGTTGGCGCTGACCAGGGCCATGCCCGCCGCGTCGGCCTCGGCCTCGCCCTTGGAGATCTCGGTGCAGATCTCGTCCACCGCGCGCGCAGGGCTGCCGCCGGGCCTGTCGTCGCGCTCGCGCAGGCGCTCCCGAAGGACCGCCGCCACGCCGCGCACGAACCCGCCCCGGAAGGGGAGCTGCGCCAGCGCGGCGCCCAGGTGACCGGGTTGCTTCGCGGCGCGCCCGTTGTCTCCGTTCGTACCGCTGCCGGTAGCACGGGACTCCGCCGACGGGTGGCTCGCAGCCCGGCGTCGTCGTGCGGCCCGCTTGGCTCGCGCCAGGCGCAGCACGTTCGCCAGTTGGTCCAGCACGCGGTCCCGCACGTGATCGTCGTCGGGCGCCGCTTCGTCGCACAGGTCGAGGCGAAGGAAGTCGGCGGGCGTTACGACACGGCTGGACAGGCGCTGGTGCAGGGCCGTGAGCTCGTGCAGGCCGGTCTCGGTCTCCATGAGGGCCGCCAGCACGCGCTGCTCGCCGGCCTCGATGCGCTTGGCGAGGACGATCTCGCCCTCGCGGGTCAGCAGTGGGACGCGCCCCATGCGGCCCAGGTAGGAGCGCACGGGGTCGGTGCTCGCGCGCGACGCCGCTGCGGGAGGGCGCGGGGCGGCCTTCGCGCCCGCGCGGTTGGCGGTGTTCGTCGGCCCGGTCTGTCCCACCCCTCACCCCCTCACGGCGCGCGTCGTGTATCGCGATTTCGCGCTGCGTACAAGGAGGATCGCCCGCAGCGGGGCCTACGCGACGGCTACCGCCGTCGACGCTCGGCCGCCAGGCGGGTCAGCGCGGCCTGCATGACGCCTTCGACGCGTCGCGCGCAGGCCTCAACGTAGGCGTCGTCGGCCGCCGCGTCGGGACCGCTGCGGTCGAAGCGGATGGGATCCAGCACCTCGATCAGGATGCGCGCGGGCCAGGGCCAATAGGGCAGGGGGCCGGGCATGAATCCCCAGGGAAGGGCGAAGCCCATGGACCACACCTTCACGCGCATCCAGCGGTCGGCGCGGAGCAGGCGGGCCAGCCACTGTCCGTCGGTCAGCAGCACGAGGGTCTCCTGTGCGCCCGCCGCGACCACCGGGAGGACCGGCACTCCCGCGCCCACGGCCAGCCGCACGTACCCACGCCGGCCTCCGAAGCAGATGCGATCGCGATCGAACCACGACCTCCCCGCGTCGAAGTCGCTGCCCGGGTAGACCAGGACCTTGCGCCCGGCCGCGAAGAGCCGGTGCGCGAGGCCGTGGCTGGCGCGCACGGCGCCGAGCGGCACGATGATCTGGTTCAGGAGCGGCA
>Ga0172370_10000587_pt1 | contig 56695 bp, 57 predicted proteins | sample LakKiv5m_FD_114538 | JGI IMG/M metagenome (GOLD analysis project Ga0172370, IMG submission 114538) | Freshwater microbial communities from Kabuno Bay, South-Kivu, Congo - kab_022012_11.5m | ecosystem: Environmental > Aquatic > Freshwater > Lake | place: Democratic Republic of the Congo...
ATGAAGATGACGCAAGGAGACAAGGGGTGCGGGTTGAAACGGCCCGTGCATGGACGTTATGCGCGGTGCAAGGCCTTTGTGCCGCTCAGTCTAATGCCGTCTGAAACAGAAGGCAGGCTACTACCTGCCGCTCCCAACCTATTCCCCTAGCCTAAGGCTTCTGAACCCCATTTTTAATCCTTCCTCATCAAATTAGCCTCGTGCCAAGGTAACTCAGTTTGGTTAGAGTGCCAGACTCATAGACCCCTGATGCATATTGCAGAAGGGAAATCAATGAGTGATGAGCTTCGCAAGAAGCGATGATATAAAACGGTATTCGCATGCCGATTGCGGCGTGAAAACAGACACCACTGAGAAATCTGGAAGTCGTGTGTTCAAATCACACCCTTGGCATATCTATTTGCCCCTAGTCTTATTCTTATCAGAATAATTATCTCAGCCATATATATAAACAGAGAATAATCCAAGGGAAGCATGGCAAACATTGCACACGCCCCGCGCTATGAGAGGCTGGCAAGGATATCGCGCCTTGCGCATGAAATTGGCGCCAGCGGAAGGCTCAACGGGCACTCGCAGCAGAAAATAGACTGCGCAGGCGCTTTCTTCGGCCGCGCGCTCCATGACGCCTCGCTTGCTGAAAACAGGCGCGCAGATGGCGGCATTCACCCGCTTCTGGAGCTTGGCAACGGATTTTTCACCGAGGCTACAAAGGGGCGCAGGAACCCCAATACCGAGGCGCACCTGTCAGGCATGATGCAAAAGGCGCGAAGCACCTACGATGTGCTGATAGAGGTTTCTCCCTCGGCGGCGGCATACAACAACAGAGGGCTTGCCAAGGAATTTTTGGAGGATTATGATGGTGCAATTTCTGACCTGAAGGCGGCGAGGCAACTGGCAGGGGGCGAGGAGGAGAAAAAATCAGTGGATGCTGGCCTGTGCCAGGTGCTCTCTGCAAAGGAAAGGCACAATAGCTAGAGAAGAGGAAGGCAAGCCAGCAAGGAATATAAGCTCGTTTGGATTATTCCTGCGATATGGACGAAACGCAGTTTATAGGTGAGCAGAGAAGGAAGCTTGGCATGACGCAGCACGCCCTTGCGCGGGCATCAGGCGTGTCACAGTCGCTTGTGGCAAAGATAGAGGCCGGAAGCGTGGATGCGTCCTATTCCAAGGTCAAGAGGATAATTGATGTCCTGGAGCACGCGGCAGCAGGCAATGAGAAAAAAGCGCGCGACATCATGCATTCCGGCGTGGATGCTGCGGCGCCTGATGACACGCTGCACTCTGCAGCATCATCGATGAGGAAAAAGGCAATTTCCCAGCTACCAGTAGTGCACAAGGGGCAGGTCGTGGGAAGCCTGACAGAGGAGGCGCTGCTTTATTGCTTCTCATCAGGGAGAAAGCCTGGCGAGGTGAGGGTGTCTGAGGCAATGGGCGAGCCTTTCCCGTCCGTGCTGCCAGATACCCCGCTGTCCGCAATCGCCTCGCTTTTGCGCCACCACCCAGCTGTGCTGGTGAGCGAAAAGGGAAGGATTGCAGGCATCATAACAAAGGCAGACATACTAAAGTCAATTTAGGCGCAAAGGCACAAATAAAAATGCTCGCGGCTTATTTCTTCTCATGGCGGACAAAACCAAGCTTGCAGCTGCGCGGCATGCGCTCTCGTTTGTAAAGCCAGGCATGAGCATAGGGCTTGGCACTGGAAGCACGGCAGAGGTTTTCATAGAACTGCTTGGCAAGGCGAACAAGGAGGAGGACATGGACCTTGTGTGCATTGCAACCTCGCGCGCGTCCGAGGAGCAGGCAAGAAAGCTAGGCTTGTCGCTTGCCGGCTTTGACAGGATAGATGGGCTGGACGCGGCTTTTGACGGCGCTGACCAGGTGGACCCCAAGATGAACATCATCAAGGGATTGGGCGGGGCGCTGGTACGCGAGAAAATCGTGGACTACCGCGCACGCAAATTCTATGTCATGGTAGGCGAGAACAAGCTGGTGAAACAGCTGTCGGGCATTGTGCCGGTTGAAGTGATGCCGATTGCGGAGGAGCCGGTGCGCCGCGAGCTTGTGGGCATGGGGGCAAAGGCTGCGCCCACGCGCATGGACGGGGCGAAGAAGTTCGTGTCTGACAATGGGAACATCATACTTCACGCGGATTTTGCGAAAATTGCCGACCCTGAGAAACTGGAGGCAGACATTGTGAAGCTGCCAGGCGTGGTGGACAGCGGTATTTTCACCTCGAAAAACGTGTTAGTGGTTGTAGGCAAGGCAGATGGCACGGTAAGGGTGTTGGGGTAATACCATGCTTATCCTGCCACCTGAGCTTCGCGAGGAAGTGAGAAAGCCTTTCGGCCCTGTACTTTCAGGAAGCGCAGCAATGGATGCGTGCAGGAAGGCGGCGCGGCCGCTGATAAGCGTGGGCGACCAGTGCGCATCTGACCTGATAGATGCCGGCATTGCGCCAGACATACTCATTTTTGACTTCAAGATAAAGCGCGAGGAAATAACGCGCGAGATGAAGGAAAAGATATCGCCGCACGCAAAAGAGGCGTTTGTGGTGCTTTCCGGGGCAGGCAGCATCTCGCCTGAGCTTGAGATTGCGGTTTCGCGCGTGCTGACCGAGGGCAAGGGCGCGGTGATGGTGGCAGGCGAGGACGATTTGTCCTCCCTTCTTGTGATGGCGCGCGCGAGACAGGGAACGCTTGTTTATGGCCAGCCTAATGAAGGCGCAGTGGTGGTGCCCCTTGGCAGCAAGGAAATACAGCAGAAGGCAGGCGCACTTTTGGGGAAGATGAGGCGCGAGGAATAGCTAGTAGTCGGTTGCCTGGGCAAACAGCCTTTTTTTGAGCTCCTCTGCCACTATTATCAGCGAAGCAAGGCAGGCAAGGAACGCAACGTCGGATGCGCTAAGGGGCACCGTGGAGAAAACATCCTGCATTGGCGCCCAGTAGACTATCACCATCTGGAGGGCAACTGAGAGCGCAATCGCCAGGAGAAGGTAGGGGTTGGAAAAGAAACGCTTTGCTATCGAGTGGCTTGCTGAGCGGCAATTGAGCGCATTTGCAAGCTGCAGGAAAACAAACAGGGTGAACACCGCGGTGAATGACTTTTCAGGCTCAACTTTCTGGAAATATGCGAACGCCACAAGCGAGATTGCCGCCATGATGGCGCCCAGGAAGAATATCGAGTTTATCAGGTTGGGGCTCATGAATGGCGCCTTGGGGTCGCGCGGCGGCTTTTCCATCTCGGTGTGCCTGGGGGGCTCTGCGCCAAGCGCGAGCGCAGGCGGGCCGTCCACCATGATGTTTATCCACAGTATCTGCAATGGCAAAAGCGGCACTGGCAAGCCCATCGCAGGCGTGCCGAACATGAGAAGGAGTGCGGCGACATTGGTGGATATCTGGTAGCGCACAAAGCCCTTTATGTTGTTGAATATCGTCCTGCCATAGCGGATGGCATGCATGATGGAGGCGAAGTTGTCGTCCAAAAGCACGATGTCCGACACTTCTTTGGTGACGTCGGTGCCTGTGATGCCCATCGCAATGCCAATGTGCGCCTTTCTTATGGCTGGCGCGTCATTCACGCCATCGCCTGTCACCGCCACTATCTCGCCTGACTTTATCAGCGCATCCACTATCCTGTACTTCTGCTCAGGAGTCACCCTGGCAAACACGCCTGCGGAATAGATGACGCGGCGCAGCTCGTCATCCGACATCTTCTCCACCTGCGAGCTGTCGTATGCCTTTTGCCCTGGTTCCAGCAGCCCCACCTTGGAGGCGATGGCGCGCGCGGTGGAGATTGAATCGCCTGTTAGCATGATGACGCGCACGCCTGCAGATTTGCAAAGCGCAATTGCGGATGCAGCCTCTGGGCGCGGCGGGTCCTCCATTGCCACCAGGCCCACAAGCACCAATTCGCGCTCGGTGTTCTGCGAGGTGTATTTTGGCATCTTTCCAATGGGCCGATATGCCAATGCAAGCACGCGCATGCCGTCCGCGCCCATGGACTGCGAGCTTGCCATCATCTTTTCGCGCCATGCGTCCGACATCTTCTCCTCGCCTTTGCGCAGCATGATTTTCTTGCAGTGCGGGATGATGCGCTCCGGCGCGCCTTTCACGAATGCCATCCTGCCGTTTTCATACTCGCGTATCGAGCTCATCATCTTGCGCTCCGAATCGAACGGAACCTCGCCGACCTGCTTGTGCCCTGAGCGCATGGGCCGTCCGTCCCCAAGGCAGGAAAAGACCGCGGAGAGGAGCGCGACCTCGGTTGGGTCGCCCGAGGGCTTTTTCTCGCCGTGCTCCTCCACCAGAAGCGCATTGTTGCAAAGCGCCATCACCTCAAGCGCGCGCGAAAGCGCAGGATCGCTTGAAAGCGAGGGGCGCGAAATCGCGCCCGAGCCTATGCTGTACTCCTTTTCCGCAAGCACGATTTCCTGCACCACCATCCTGTTCTGGGTGATGGTGCCTGTCTTGTCGGTGCAGATGACTGTTGCAGAGCCAAGCGTCTCCACCGCGGGCATCTTCCTGACTATGGCTTTCTTGTTCGCCATCTTCTGCACACCTATTGCCAGCGTGATTGCAAGCACGGTTGGAAGCCCTTCAGGTATCACCGCAACTGCAAGCGTGACTGCCACCACGAACATCTCGAAAATTGTTTCCCCGCGCAGCATGCCGACTGCGAAGAAGACCGCGGCAAGCGCAATTCCCGCATACCCCAAATTCTTGGAAAGCTCGCCAAGGTCGCGCTGCAGCGTGGTCTCCTTGTCCTCAGGCTGCGACACCAATCCGACAATCTTTCCGAACTCTGTCCTCATGCCAGTCTCCACCACCACGCCCCTGCAGTGGCCGCGCACTATCACGGTGCCTGAGAAAAGCATGTTGTGGCGCTCGGACAGCACGGTTTTTTGCAGCAAGTGGCTTTCGTGCTTGGAGCTGGGGCGCGACTCGCCAGTGAGCATGGACTGGTCTGATGCCAGGTTGGTGGCTTCCACCAGCCTCATGTCGGCAGGCACACGGCTGCCCTCTTCCAAAAGCACGATGTCGCCAGGCACCAGCTCGCTTGAGGTTATGAGCAAATCCTTGCCCGAGCGCACCACCACCGACTGCGGCACTGTCATCTTGCGCAGCGCCTCCATTGCCTTCTCTGCCTTGTACTCCTGGAAAAAGCCGAAAAATACCGCAAGCAGGATTGCTATGGTGATTGCCACGGCATCCACGAACTTGTGCGAGTCTATTGAGAAGCCAAGAGCGAATGAAATGGCTGCCGCGGCAATGAGCATTATTATGGGCAGGCTCTTGAACTGGGCAAGGAGCATGACATACCAGGGGTCGCGCTTCACCTCGGCTATCTGGTTTGGCCCGAATTTTTCCAGCCTGGCTTTCGCCTCCTGCTCGGAAAGCCCTGCATGGCTAGTCCTAAGCTCCAAAAAAGCTTCGTCAAGCTTAAGCGCATGCCACTTCTGCTGCTCCATGGGAGAAAAAGCTCAAATCACACTTAAAAAGCCATCTCAGAAATCGTCCAGCTTCTTTTGCACTGCCCCTTTTTTCCTTGCCGGTTTTGGCAAGGATATTGATTGCGAACGCGAAAACTTGCGCTTCAGGTTGCCCACTATCTTTCTCATGTTCTCCTCTTTCTTCCTTGAGGAGTGAAGGTGCCCCTCGTCGCGCGTGCCTTGCGCAATCAGCACCGCCACCTTGCCCGCCTGCAGCCTGCCTGCCCTGCCGCGCCTCTGTATGGAGCGGATTTCGGATGGGATTGGCTCGAAGAACACCACGATGTCAACAGCAGGTATGTCCAGCCCCTCCTCGCCTATCGAGGTTGCCACCATTGATGAGAATTCCCCGCGCGAAAATCGCTCTATTGTCTTTCTCTGCTCCTCTGCCGTGACGCCTTCCTTCTTGCCCACGAATCTTTCTGCCGAGATTCCCTTTTTCCGCAGGAAATCCACAATGGAATGCACCGAGTCGCGGTATTGCGCGAAGACCAGTATTTTCTGCCCCTTTGCGCCTTCCACGATTTCAGCGAGCTTTTCAAGCTTGGGGTGCGCCTCGGATGATTTGCAGATTTCCACAGCGCGCATGAAGCGCCTGTCAGCCATTATCCGATGGCGCGCTTTGGTATCAGGCCGCGCCTCCAGCTTTTTCACATATGATAGGAAGGGCGCGGGGCCTTGCGTCTCGATGAGCTCCAGCATGTGCGCAAGGTTGAAGATGGTGGCATAGAAGGAAAGCGCGGTGTAGCGGCTCTTTTCGTTCATGCGCAGTATCCTTCCCCTCAGCTCGACAAGCGCGCGCTTGGAGCGGAAAGGCACGTGCATGCCAAACGATGAGAGCGAGTCTGCGGAATCGTGGAGCATCTCGTCTAGCAAGGCGCGCGCCTCGGTGTTGCTCTTGCCCAAAGGCACGTAAACATAGGAAACGTCCAATGGCTGCATATAGGGTGCCACATCCTCGTCCTGCGCTGTCCGTATTTCAATGTTCTTTATGCCAAGCGCCGCTACTATTTCCTCAATCCTTGCCTTGTTGCCCCCTGGCGAGGCAGTAAGCCCCAATATGAGAGCGCCGGCTTTTGCACACTCCCCTGCCACAAATGTGTAGGCGTAGCTGCCCACTGACCTGTGCGCCTCGTCCACCACGCAAAGCGAGAAATCAGGCTTTGCCCTTCCTTTTTTCAGGTCGTTCTGCAGTGTCTGCGGTGTGGAAAAGCACACTTTCCTTCCCCAGAGCTCCTCGCGCTTTTTAGGCGCTATTTCGCCGGTGATTAGCGCGGTTTGCCCCTCGTCAAACTCGCACATCTCAAGAAATGTCTTGTGGTGCTGGCGCACCAGGGGCTTGGTAGGAGCAAGGAATGCGACGCGACCTGACTGCAGCCTGCCTTCCATTACAAGGAAAGCGACAAGCGTCTTTCCCATGCCTGTGGGAAGCACCACCAAGGTGTTGCCGCCTGAAAGCGCTGAGGCTGCTATTGCCGACTGGTAATCGCGCGGCTTGATGCCCTCTTTCAGGAAGCCCATGGCAGGAAGATGGGCAGCAGCATTTAATACCTTGCCGCAGGTACCCTTCCGGTGGTCCCTTGATACTTCCCAAAGCACCTGTGGAGAAAATCATCCGCGAGGCAGGCGCGCGCAGGGTGAGCGAGGGCGCTGCCATTGAGCTTGCCGAAGTGCTTGAGAAAATCGGCAACGACATTTCAGTGCGCGCGCTTAAGCTTGCAAAGCATGCTGGAAGGAAGACAGTGACTGCTTCGGACATCAAGCTGGCAAAGCCCTAATCAAACCCGAACAAGTGCCGATGGTAAAAATCCCAGAGGATTTTTGCCAGACTTCGAGCCAGAGCTCGAAGCCGAACAATAACCGATGTGCATTTTGCGGCGAACCGCAAAATGCATCAGATTTTTGTTTGGCGATAAGCCAAACAAAAACCGAACAGTTTAAAATCACTTAGAAGGCACCATAAACCATGAAAAATTCACTATTCGCGCTGTCGCTATTCGCTGCATTCGCGCTTCTTAGCGCCGAGGCTGCGCGCGAGACAGGCGCGTGGCTTTACCTGCCTGCCTCTGGGGCTGACTTTTCACCCATTTCCGGAGATGTTTCCTCAGCCTCATTTTCAGGCCATGCAGGCAATTACACCGTGAACGTGTGGAAGACTGACACCACAATCTACGTTAACTTGGTGGGGAACAACACCAGCACCGCGCAGCTTGCATCTGAGCTTGAGTATTTATCCACAAAAGGCGCGCTCGCGCCTGCGTGCAATATCAGCCACATGGAAAGCATGGACTGGGCTGACAGGTTCATCTGCCAGAACGACGGCATCTGGATGGCATTTGCGCCAAGCGAGGCAATGCCGCTCCCGCCTGGAAGCGAGGCAACTCGGGCATCAGTGGGCACGCCTTCCCCGGTGCCTGCGCCTCTGATTTCCGATGTCGCTTCCCAGAGGGCGCCTGAAATGACCGGCGCTGGCGCCTCTTTTGCAAAAGCATCAGCAAACGCTGCGCCCCCGTCGCCGCCCAAAGAAGGCATTGGCACTGAGCAGATGCTGCAGCTTCTTGGCGCATTCCTTGCAGTCCTTGTGGCATCGTATCTCATACTCCAGTCGCGCCAGCCAAGCATCTCAGACATGGAAGGCGAAAGGCTGCTTGCAAACGAGACGCGCGCAGGCATAATGGAGGAACTGTCCTCTGCTGACAAGATACCGACAGACATTTCGAACAAGCTTGGCAAGAGCAAGGCGTCTGTTGTGGAGCACCTTGCTGCGCTTATGGAAGCCGGGCTGGTGGAGCGCATTTCCACACCTGGCAAGAAGTTTGTCTATTACAGGCTTACGCAAAAGGGCAGGCAGCTTCTCTTGAGAATGGCAGGCTAGGCGTTTTTCCTTCTCCTTTTCCCTGCTTCCTTCATCACTGCGTGCGCTGCGCGCCTGAAATGATGCCTGGTTTTTGCTTTCCTCAGCACGCGAAGGCCATGAAGCGTGATTCCCTTTTTTGTCGCCACCATTTTTTCCAATTCCATTGGCTTGATGCCTTTTTCCAGTATGAGCGAGCTTGCGCCTTCTGCAGCCTTGGCTGAAAGCTGCAGGGCTTGTGGGTAGGAAAGATTGTGGCGCACTCCCGCCTCTGCCATTCCCTCTATTGCTGCGAGGAAAAACGCCATGCCAGAGCCTGTGAGCATGGCAAAGTCAACATCCTCTTCCTTTTTCGCGCGTATTACCGCGCCTGTCGGGGCAAGCAGCGCCTCTATTTCCTTGGCGTCGATGTCAGAGGGGGCGAAATACACCGTGGTGCCCTTCCCCACCTGCGCTGCGAGATTTGGCATGGCAAGCGCAATCCTGCACGTCTTTGGCACGCGCTTTTTGAAATACGAGATTGGCAGGCCAGCTGCAATTGAAAGTATGAGCGTTTCGCCAAGCTCCATCCTTATCTCTTCCAGAAGTTTCCCGACAGCGTCGGGCTTCACTGCGATTATTATGGCATCAGCGCCTGATGCCGCCTCTTTTGCGGTCTTTGCCGCGCGCACGCCTATTTTCCTTGCAAGCGCCGCTGCATTTGCATGCGAATGGTCGCAAAGCACCAAATTTGCCTTGCCGCGCGCTATTCCGACTGCAAGCGCACTTCCCATCTTGCCCACGCCTAGTATTGCCACCCTCATAAGCCAAATACCGCGCGCCAGGTTAATAAGGCTTTATCGTTGCTTTTCGTCTTACTAAGAGTAAATTCAACGAAATCCCACACTTCGTTTGCGAAAAGTGGTAGTCGTTGGGAATGGTCGAACGGAGCAAACCATTAAAAACCACCCCAGGTATAATTACTGACGCTGACCAGAAAGAAGTGATTGCGATATGCACATGGGTACGCAAAGGCATCAAAAACGAACTGAAAGTAAGCCGGCGGACAGGAAATTTGCTAAAAAAATCAAGGCTGTGGCAAAAAAAACAGGCAAGACGCTCGGCGCGCTTTTGACAAGCGGCCTGATAATAACCTCATTCTCGGCAAAGGCGCCGGCGCAGAACGGACAGGCAAGCTCGCCCAAAAAGCTCCCGGACAAGCAGGTCGACCTCCAGATTGCCGCGCGCGGGGATGAGCTTCCGGCGAACACATATGTCGTGCCAAAAACAGACGGCGGCGAGAAAGCGAAGAAGGATCCGAAGAAAGCAGAAAAACTAGAGCTTGTGCCGAGCACGATGACGCCCGATATCGGTCAGAAAACAATAACAATCAATACATATACTTTGGCAGATTATAAAGGAAAGATATCCCCCGCGGATGGCAATCCATTCTCAGTATGGTTGAACCCTGAACAGTGGAAAGATTTGGGAGTGGCGAGTTTTGACGGTAAAGAAATAGAGGTTATTCTAAAGAATAACGGCAAGTATGTTCATTATTTCCTAAATGAAAAATGGAATGGGATTCTAGAAGTGAAGGAACCACTTATTACAGATAGGGGCGGATGCGGAAATGTAGAGATACATGTACTAACCCCAAATAGTCCATTCATCAAGCCATTGATATTTTGGAGCGATTCGAGATCTTTATTAATTATTGAAGAGCACGGAGTTTATGGAGAAGTACTTGGATTTGAAGGGGGAGATATTAATTTTACAAAAGACCTATTAATTGAAAAAATGGAAGGAGTACGCTTTTCGATTGGAAGCAAGAAAACTCCAAATGACGTATTGATTATTACAGTGTCCAATTCCGAAAGGTATATTGAGTTTGCTCTTGACAACAACAAGCAAATGACGGGAGAGGGCAGAGTTATAGATCCAAAGGGTGAATGAATGTTCTTATTTCAGGTTGTAGAAAAACAGCCAGAAAAAGTAGTAAAGGCTATCAGTTTTGCACAAAAAAATGAGCCGCTCACCGATAGAGATAAGGGGCAAAAACCAAGTGAGGCACAGCAACCTCGGAAAGATACGGTCGAAATTGCAAAGATTAAAACAAAAGCAATAAAGGCAGTTAAAAGAATCAACACCATACCGACAGAAGCCAAGCAGGCGATTATCAAGGATATTAAGAGTGCTGAAACGCCCCAGGCCCTTCAGAATGTATTGGAAAATGTCAAAAATAAGTATAATATCAAGGACAAAGCTTTCGACGACTTGATAGAACAGCTTAAGCAGCTCAAATCCACCCAGAGCCAAAGCTCGTCAGACGGCGTGCAGAACACTACCACAGACAATATGAAGTTCAGTTCGACGCAGCAGACGACCGCAGATGCCACGCGCGACGCCAAGGAAACCGTTGACAAGATGGACCCGCGCAAGGAAGAGGGCGGCTTCTGGAAAGCAGTCTGACCTCTGTGTTCAATCCTTTTCCTATGGCATGAGCGGATCGCGCGCGGTCAGCGCGACATTTCAGCATCTCCGCTGCGCTTGATTCTGTCCAACAGGTCTAAATATTGGCTCTGGGCATACTCAGCAACTTTGCCGAAAAAATTTGAGAGCACCCGGGTGTTGCTGAGCTGGGCCCGGATTGCCTCCCTTTCCCGTTCATCGTTGGAACCGCGCAGCTTGCCCTCCAGCGCTTGGATGACCACATCCATGACGCTTTTGAGCCCGGACGGGTTGCCGACAAGCTGAGCCATGGCAGGGTCATTCTGCATCTCGTAGAGCATTCGGACCATCTCGAGATTGGTCGTGTTGACCGCTTCTTCATGAAGGCCAAATGCCCTGAACTGGCTTGACAGATGCTCCTTCAATTCCGAAACCATCTGCTTCAGGTTCGGGGGCAGCGAATTGTACATCCTCCTTGCCTGCGTTTCAGTGAGACCGTAACCCTGCTGGGAAGCCTTTGCAGCAGGCATTGCCGTGGCGGCGTGGTTTTTTGCGCTGGTCATGATTTTTGGCGCCCCAAACGCAAGGTGCGCAGACATGAATACTCCTGCAAGAGCGAGCTTGCCAGCCGCAGACGCCACGTGTGCAAAATTCCTCCGATGTTGCCCATAATGCATCGTAACCACCTCATTTTTCACTTCAGAAAATCCTGACGCTCACGCCTGCCCCGACAGACCCTGGGTGCTTTTGAAAATTCGCCGGATCCTGCCAAAGCCTGATGTAAGGCTGGATTTTCGTGCCTCTCGGCTGGCTGAGCCGGTAGCGGCTCGGCCCCACACTCGATTTTTGGCTTTCTGCCAATTCAAAGTGGCAACTGAGTTCCACGGCATACGCTTCCCTTGAGATGTTTTTCTGCGCAATAAAATCATCACCAAAAATTTCAGGCGTAGTCCCTGTCCTGGACGTGAATTGCGCAGGAAGCGAAGTGAGGGTCAGCCGGACAAAATCGTCCGCTTCGCTTCTGGTGGCGAAAATAAAGTAATACCGCTCAGTTTCAGCAGCGACCCCAGGTTCCGGGGATGCCAAACGGTTTGCCACCGCAATGTCAAGTATTTGCGTCAGCTTGTCTATGACTACGCGCCCAAACATCGGCTCGCCTTCCGGAGAAAAGGATGCGCTGATTACTGCGAAATAATTGCTATAATGCAGTGCATAATCAACCATTGCACGGTTGTCTCTGTCATACAGGAGCAGTAGATTTCCGGTTTCATCTTTGCTGCTGAAGAGCGGTTGCTCGAGAAGCCATAATGCTGCCAGGTAGCAGAATGCCCTGCTTTTGTCGTCTCCAGTGGTTTTGGCAAGCTCCTGGACTGATTTGTGGAAAGCCTCAAGTGAAGTGGCATCGAGGCCTTTGCCATGTATAGCAACCAGGGAGGTCTCGAGCTTGGAAAGCATTAGCAAACTATTAGCATCCGCTTCTGAGTAAGGCCTAGAGGGGGGTCGGGAGAATGATAGCTGCTGGGCCGAAACCGATAAGCTTCCGACGATCATTATTGCCGATGCCACGAGCAGGGCTTTGCGATAAAAAGGTCGTGGGGTTTTTTGCACCTGCTCAAACTGCACTTTGGCAACTTTGTCCCTAGATATTCCCAAATGCATATCCACACCTCGAAAAGCAGATTTCTGGCTGTTGAACTAAAACCAAGAGTGAACGAAAAGTAAGACGCTTTGCTGCCAGGCACTTAGGAATCAGGATTCCCACCTGGCTTGTGAATTATGTGGTCAGTCTTATAATGGTATGCCAATGATTTGCCATGATTGGCAAGTGATGTCATCTCTCCGCGAAGTAGATGAACCTCTGCGCGAATGTCACGGCTGATAGCGCTGCGCAGATGAGAAGGAGCGCGGAGCTGCACTGCGCGCAGAAGGGAACAAGCGCGAGGGCGGCAAAGAGGAGGATGAGCCTTTCCGCGCGCGGCAATATGCCTGGCTGGCGCGCGATTTTGCGCGCGTCTGCGACTTTGCGGTGGTCTGCATAGGCGGTGGCAAAGCTTGTCATGCAGGTGCCGAAGAATAGGAGAAGCGCGAGGGTGAGCGCTGGCGGGAGGATGATGGCTGGAAGCGCGTAGAAGGCAAAGGAGCAGATGAAAAGGAATTCCACCAGCCTGTCAATGATGCCGTCTATGTAGGCCCCGCGCGCGGAAACTTCCTTCCTGGCGCGCGCGACTGCGCCGTCAATGGCATCGGCTGCGCCTGAAAGGATGAAAAAGAAAAGGGAAAGAAGGGGCTGCTGGAGATAGGCGAAGTAGAAGCCTACGACTGCAAGGACGAGCGCGAAAACCGTGATTTGGTTTGCGGAAAAGGGAAGGCGCGCGAAAAGCTTGCCTGACTCTTTCTGGAATGAAGCCCCAAATGAGGTGGTTTTGAGTGCCATCAGTATGCCTCGTCGTGATGTGAAAACCGCTTTAGGATAACGGCTTTCTTTTGCTCGTCTATGTCATAAGTCAGCACAAAGCAGCCAAGCACATGGACACGCCGCATGCCAGCCATCACATTTCCTAGGGGCTTGAAGTGGTACGGGTTTTCCAGGATTTTCTTGACTTTTTCCCTCAATGCATGCTCAAGCTCGCTGTTCTTGGCAGTGAGCTTTTTTATCTGCCTTTGACATTCCTCGGTTTTCTCAAGGAAAAACATAGTGCTCACTTGAAAAGGCCATCAATGGTCGTAGGGCTTGACTTTTCTTTTCTCGAAGCCTTGAGGCTGGCTATGAAAGAGGGCTTGAGCGGCTTCTCATCCACAGGGTGCCAGTCGTTCTTGTCCATCCATGCATAGTCATCAGCAGACAGCTCCTGCTTGTCTACGTACTTTTTGAGAATGGAAAGCTTGCGAAGCTCGATTACTTTGTCGGCAATCGCATTTTTCGCAACCTCGCTCCAGCGTATCTCGCTGTAGCTGTCCATCTGTGAACGCAGATATTCTGGTATTGATAGGGTGATGTTGGCCATAGATATCCCACAGTAATTTGTGATATCACATTTTTAAGTGTTTGCCCAAACTAGGCTTTCTCGCCCCAGTAGTCGTAGTATTCCACGCCAAGATGGGTTATAAGCTCCTCGCCCATGAGGTAGCGAAGCGTGTTTTTCAATTTCATTTGCTGTATGAATAGGTCGTGCTCAGGGTACAAGTTGTCTGCGTGCATGGGCGCCTTGAAGTAAAACGATAGCCACTCCTGCATGCCTCTCATGTGCGCGCGCTGCGCAAGATCCATGAAAAGCGCCAAGTCCAGCACAATGGGCGCGGCAAGGATGGAGTCTTTGCACAGGAAGTTTATCTTTATCTGCATGGGATAGCCCATCCAGCCATAGATGTCTATGTTGTCCCAGCCTTCCTTGTCATCGTTTTTCGGGGGATAGTACTCAATCCTTACCTTGTGGTACATGTCCTTGTACAGCTGAGGGTACATGTCAGGCTGGAAAATGAACTCAAGAGAGGACTTCTTGCTCATCTCCTTGCTCTTGAATGAAGCTGGGTCGTCAAGCACCAGGCCATCCCTGTTGCCCAGTATGTTAGTGGAGAACCAGCCGCGCACGCCCAGCATTCTTGCCTTGAACATGGGCGCAATGGCAGTTTTCACCAAAGTTTGCCCGGTCTTGTAGTCCTTGCCTGCGATTGGCAGGCCTTTCTGCTTGGCAAGCTCAATAAGCGCTGGAATGTCAACTGTAAGCTGCGGGGAGCCATTGGTATATGGAACGCCTTCCATCAATGCTGCATAGGCGTAAATCATGGAAGGGGAAACGTCGGGATGGCTTTCCGCCAGCCCCTTTTCAAATGCCTCGATGCTCTCGTGCACAGGCTGCTTTTCCATGTAGGACTCGGTGCTTGCGCACCAAATCATCACCATGCGGGACAATTTTTTCTCCTTCTTGAAGTTCTGGATGTCTTTTCGCACCTCGTTTGCCAAATCCATCTTGCTCTTGCCATTTTTCACATTGGGCCCGTCGATGTTCTTGATGAACTTGTGGTCAAACACCGCCTTCATGGGCTTGATTTTCTCAAGTTCGTCTTTTACAATGTCAATGTGCTCCCTCGTTAGCACGCCTGCCTTCACTGCAGCTTCGTATGCATTGTCAGGGAAGATGTCCCAGGCTGCAAATTCCAAGTCGGAAAGATTTGCAAGAGGAACAAAATCCTTGATAAGTGGCGCCTTTTTCTCGTCGCGCTTGCCAAGCCTTATGGTCTGCATCTGGGTGAGCGAGCCGATGGGCAGCAGCTTTTTCTTGCGCGCAAGCATCACACCGGCGATGAACGTGGTGGAAACCGCGCCCAGGCCTGGGAGCAGCACGCCAAGCTTGCCGTTTGCAGGTTCAATGTTGATTTTTGCCATGAGATGCACCTCAATAACTATTATATGAAATTTATAATAGTATTAAAATATAAAAATAGTGCCTAGTGGCACTATTTTTAGAAGTCGTGCAGGGCACGACTAAGATAAAAATAGCGCTTGCTCGGCTGCCAACCCATTGTTTTTAAACCCGCTTCGGCAGAAATCCACTCGCAGGGATGGCGGAGCCCGGTTTAACGCGCCAGACTCAAGATCTCCGCGCTCCGGCGCGGCATGCGTTATCTGGTGACTTAGGTCTTCGGGAGTTCGAATCTCCCTCCCTGCATTTTTCCATACCTAGTCTAAATTAGGCTCGCCGCGTAGCCAGCGAGGCCCACGGCAAGCGCCAGGAGGGATGCCTTGCGCAGCGAGATGAGCGCGGCGTGGTCTTTTTCTGATGCGCGCGAGGCGGAATATGCCATTGCAGCAAAGGAGAGCGCGGTGAGAATGACAAGCCCCAATGAGAGGATGTTGGCATGGAGGCCAAGCGCGAATGGCGAGAGGGAAAGGGGCGCCAGGAGCGCGTAAAGGAGCGCGGCAAGGCAGAGCGAGTTTTGCCTGCCAATGACAACCGGCAAGGTGCGCGCGTTTCGGTGCAAGACATCTCCTTCCATGTCCTCGGCTGACTTGATTATTTCCCTGCCCAGCCCTGAGACAAATGCCACAATGGCGATTGCCCAGATGCGCGAAAAGATTTCAGGCGCGACCACGAGGTTGCCAAACAAGAATGGGATTGCCATGGAGGCTGCGATGTAGATGTTTCCTACGAGCGGAAGCTCCTTGAGCTTGAAATTGTAGGCTATGGAGAGGAAGGCGAACAGGAGTGTGATGTAAAGCGCGGCTGAAGGGAGAGGGAAAGCGGCTGCGATTCCGATAATATAACATAGCGAGGCGGCAATTAGCGCCGCTTGGGGGGAAATTTCACCACCTGCAATCGGCCTGTCCTTCCTTTTGTTCGCCTTGTCGGTTTTGACGTCAAAATAGTCATTGAGCGCAAATGAGCCCATTTCTATGAATACCGGCACTGCAAGCGAGCAGAGGAGGAGTGGAAGGGCTGGCAGCTGCCCTGAAAGAAGTTCGCCGATTAGCACTGCCACGGCAAGCAAGAGCGCATGCTCTATCCTGAAAAGCCGGGCGTATGATGAAATCGTGGACATGATGCCACCTACTTGAACATCTGCATGTATTTCCGTTCGTATTCCTTATGGTCACCAATAAAAACAATTGTTTTTGTCTTTGATTTGAAATCAACCATGTACATTATCCGGTAGCCGCCAGCATCCTGCACCCAGGTTTCAGTATGCCTCTTCAGCGTCCGGGCAGGGGGGATCGCGCGCATTGCTTCGAGCTTTTTCCTTATCCTTTCGCGGATTGGCTTGTCAAGGCTGTTAAGCTGCCCAAGGGCGCTTTCTTCAAGAACAACTTTCCATTCGTCGCCTGGCATGCGGATGCGCCTCAGATGTCCTCAAGCCTGTGGAGCTTCGCCTTGCCTGATTTTACGCGTTTTATAGCTGGCAATGCGTCCTGGTACATCATCTCGCCGATGATTTCCTCCCTGCTTTTTATGGCGCCATATTTTGCTGCAAGCTCCATTGCCCCGGCGCGGAAAACCTCTGCCTTGGAAGAAAACACCCTCATTTGCAATAGCCGTTCCACTGCCTGCTCAACGGCACCGTCGTACTGCAGCATTGTTGACTTCATTTTAAGCACCGGCAATATATACAACTATTGTATATATAATATTATCGGAAACTGCGCCTGCAAGTGGAAGCTGGAACGCCTTTAACGACGCATTTAAAAGGACTGCTCGCCCAAGCTAGACGGGAGAAAATATGGATATATTTCACATAGGTTTGCCTAGGACGTTTCTTGGCGTCCCTAATGACGAAAAGCGCGCGAAATACGTCGTGCTTTCCTCGCCTTACGAGGGAACAGTGTCATACGGTACTGGCACAAAGAAAGGCCCTGCCGCCATCATCGACGCCTCGCGCCAGGTGGAAACCTATGACATTGAGTCGGGCAAGGACTATGCCGAGTGCGGCATCTACACTGCCGACGAGCTTGAAGTCAGCCATGCCTCGCCTGAGAAGAACTGCGAATTCGTGCAGGAGGCGGTGGAAGCTGTACTGAAGGAGGGCAAAATGCCCATATTGCTTGGCGGGGAGCACTCAGTGTCAGTGGGGGCATTCAATGCAATTGCTGCCCTGAAGGGGGCAAAAGATGTGTCAGTGCTGCACCTGGACGCCCATGCAGACATGAGGGACGAGTATGAAGGGACCAAGTGCAACCATGCCTGCGCGATGAGAAGGTGCCGCGAAAAGCTGCATGCCGTCTCGGTTGGCATCAGGAGCTACTCGCTTGAGGAGGCGCAGGAAATCAAGAGGCAGAAGTGTGATGTCCTTGGCGTGGAATTTGATGAAGACGCAGTGGTGAAGAAGCTGAAGAAGGACGTTTACATTTCAATTGACCTGGATGCGTTTGACCCGTCGGAGTGCCCCGCGGTTGGCACGCCCGAGCCTGGAGGGATGAGGTGGGGCTCTGCGATTTCGCTTCTCAAAAAAGTGTGCGAAAGCAGGCGCGTCATCGGATTTGACGTGGTAGAGCTTGCGCCAATACCTGGGCAGCACGTGTCAGATTTCCTTGCTGCCAGGCTGGTTTACAAGCTGATTTGCCAAATTGAAGCGAACAGGAAGTGAGATGGTGGGCGGCGAAACAAAAACTTCGGCGATATCTGGCTTTTACAAGCTTGCAAGGAGCGAGCGCATTGCGAAGGTGGCGGAGTTTGCGGGCTTGAGCGAGGAGCAGAAAAAGCAGCTTGCTTCGGATAAGCCGCTGGGTTTCGAGGTGGCTGAGAGGATGGCGGAAAATGCGCTTGGCTTGCACGCGCTGCCACTTTGCGTTGCCACCAACTTTATCGTCAACAACCGTGAAGTGCTGGTGCCAATGGCAATCGAGGAGCCTTCAGTTGTCGCTGCAGCAAGCAATGGCGCGAAACTTTGCAGGGACACTGGCGGATTTTTCGCAGTTGCTGATGCGCCTGTAATGGTGGGGCAGATCCAAATTGTGGGATTGAAGGATGCGCAGAAAGCAGTGAGAGAGCTGAATGGCAAGAAAGCCGAGATTGTGAAGGCTGCCGAGCCTTTTGCAGCAGGCATTGCAAAATATGGCGGAGGCATAAGGTCTTTTGCCGCGCGCAGCTTGCCCACTGAAAGGGGGGAGATGGCGATTGCGGAGTTTGACGTTGATGTAAGGGACTCTATGGGCGCAAATACAATCAACACCATACTAGAGGGAGTGGCGCCCAAGATTGAGGAAATCTCTGGCGGAAAGGTTCGCCTGAGGATTTTGAGCAACCTGGCAATCAAGAGGCTGGTGAAGGCAAAGGCTATTTGGAAACGCGACACCATTGGCGCAGAGGCAGTGGAAGGCGTACTGGACGGATGGGCTTTTGCAGATGTGGATGTTTTTCGGGCTTGCACGCACAACAAGGGGATAATGAACGGCATTGACGCAGTTGCGGTGGCAACTGGCAATGACTGGCGCGCAGTGGAAGCAGGCGCACATGCGTTTGCAGCAACTGGAGGAAGGTACCGCTCGCTTACGCACTTCAAAAAACTGCCAAATGGCGACTTGGAAGGCGAGATTGAGCTGCCCCTTGCAGTGGGCACAGTGGGCGGAGCCACCCGCTCCCTCCCTTCAGCGCAGGCCGGGCTTGCCATTGCAGGCGTGAAAAGCTCGCAGGAGCTGGCGTGCATGATGGCGTCAGTCGGTTTGGCGCAGAATTTTGCAGCGCTTCGCGCGCTTTCAGGGGAAGGCATACAGAAGGGGCACATGGCGCTGCATGCCAAGAACCTTGCCATTGCCGCAGGCGCGTCTGCAGGGGAAGCAGACGCAGTGGCTGCAAAGATGGTGGAAGGGAAAGATATTTCAGCCAAGAAAGCAGGCGAGCTGCTTGATGGCATGAGGAAAGGAAAAAAGTAGGTGCATGACATGAAATTCGAAGCTAAGGAAATTTTCGCAATATTGATTGTTCTTCTGCTGCCCCTTGGCATGGGCCAGTTTGTGCAGAAAAGCACGCTGCCAGAGTATGGCGCAGCTGTCCAGATCAAATCAGCGCTCGCAGGAGGGGAGGTGCAGCCGCACATTGCAGCCGCAGCTGCTCTGGAGAAAATTTATGCTGCCCTGACGGGAATGCCTGCTGATTCTGCGCAGGCAATCGTGGGCTTTTTGCTCATTTTTGCGCCCATCCTGCTTTCCCTTTCCTCGCTAATGCTTTACTTTGCGTGCAGGCAACTTGCGTACACTCGCGCGCAGTCAGCATTTGCAGCGCTGCTGTTTTCGCTTTCGATTACGGCGACAATTTCCTTCCTGCCAGGCACTTATGGGAGCAGCCAGTTTGCCACTCTCCTATTCTGCGCGTTTCTGGTGCCCTTTGCAGCATTTATCCACAAGCCGTCAAGAATGGAGATGCTCTGCTCTGCAGTGGTGCTCGGGTTTGCGGCAGGCTATGTCAATGCAATCTTTGCACTTGCAGGAATTGCTGCTGTTGTTGCATTTGCGTTCGCACACCAGAAGAAAAAGGAGGAAAAGAATTACCTTGCCATGCTTGGCGCGCTCGCCATCATGCTCGCAATTGCAGGCTTCCTCTCGCCAGACAAGTCCTTTCTTTCATTCACGCCAGAAGGAGTGGCACAGATTGCCACTGGCGCGCCGTTCCTGTTTGCAGCAGCCGCAATCTGCATTGGCCTTTACTTCTTCGGCAGCCGCGACTCCGAGTATCTGGCGCTTGTGGTGTTGGGCGCGCTGCTGTTCGGTTTTTCGCCGCTATCAGGCGCGCTTTTGCTTGTGCTTGCCGCGGCAGAGGGGATGGCCAAGATGATGGCTGAGGCATCTGAGCCTGCAAAGCTATCAGCAGCATTTGCCTGCGGATTTTTCATAATCATGGGATTGGTGTATGGCACCGTGGGAGCATACGGCGCAATAGCTGCGTCGGTGCTTTTGGGGCTGCTCTCGCCATTGTGCCTACACTTCTACGACAACAATGCGCGCGCGATTTTCTCGGTGATGGGCGCGAGCCTCTTGCTGCTGTCGCTTTTCTTTGCGCTCTTCGCGCAGCTTCCGCCCACCAAGGCGGGCTATCCAAGCTACACTGATGCCTCCCTTGCGGAGGCAATGACTTATTTGTCAGGCGCAGGCATTGCCAACCTTGCCACGCTGGAGCGTGTGGATGCACTGGCTTTCTATTTGCCAGGCGTGGGGCGCGAAAGGGCGGCAGATGTCGAGAAGCTGCTGCTTTCAGGCAATTCCAGCCTTCCGTCAGGCACAAGGCTGCTGCTGTCGCTTTCCTCGCTTGAACAGCTGTCGGAAAAGGGCGGCTTTGAGGTCTATTACTATGCGCAGAACTACACCAACACGGATTCCGGCACCACCTATGCGCTTTTTGTCTCGTCGCAGGGAAGGCTGGTAACGCGGGAGATCCTGGCTGGGGGCAAGCTTGCCTTGAAGGACGGCGCGGCGCTGGACAGCTACGGAAGGTATTATGCCCCGATATCGCTTCCGCGCATGGTGATGCTTTCCGACTCCAAGCCAATAAGCGACAAGGCCAATAGGATGCTGGTGATGGAGGAGGGCGGCGCGCCTCCGCGGGCGGTTGCTATCTATTCCGGCAAGGACAGCGCAATCAAGCTGGACAAGGAATTTTCAGGCACTGCAGTGTACAAGGTGAACTGATGGCAGGCTTGGCAAATGCTGCAGCGGCTGGCGCGTGCGGGGTGGATGCGTGATAAGCGTTGCGCTTTTGGCAGCTGTTTTGGTGACTTCATTCTGCCTAGCCTACTTTGCGCTGCCTATAATCATCAGGAAAACGGTTGCAGCAGGCATGGTGGGCCACGACGTGAACAAGCCAGGGAAGCCAGAGGTTGCAGAAATGGGCGGGCTCGCTGTCGTGATGGGGGTGGTAGGTGCGCTTCTGCTTGCCATTGCCATGAACACTGCGTTTGGCTATTCGCTTGGCATGAACGAGATGATGGCTGCCATGCTCACCATGGTGATAATCGCGCTCATTGGCACTTTTGACGACCTGTTTGACATGAGAAAAGATGTCAAGACGCTGCTGCCCATGGTGGCTGCATTGCCCATGGTGGCAATTGCGGCTGCAGGCAGCACCACGATTTCGCTCCCTTTCATAGGCACTGTTGACTTCGGCGTTTTCTACATCGTGGTGCTCATCCCGCTTGGCATCACGGTCGCCTCGAATCTTACCAACATGCTTGCAGGCTTCAATGGCATGGAGGCAGGCATGGGTGCGGTTATGTTTGCTGCAGTGGCGCTCATCGCGGTTGCAAACGGGTCGATGGAGGCTGCGCTCATTGCAGTTGCCATGCTTGGCGCACTTCTTGCTTTCCTGCGCTTCAACTGGTACCCTGCGCGCGTTTTCATCGGCGACATCGGCACGCTTTTGATTGGCGGAACGCTTGCGGTTGCAGTCATAATTGGCAACTTCGAGTCGGTAGGCGCGATATTGGTGATACCTTACCTTGCTGACTTTGCGATAAAAGCAGTGAACAGGTTCCCAAGCAAGGAGTGGTGGGGGGAGTGCGGCAAGGATGGCAAGCTGCACCCGCTTGGCGGCAAGGCGCGCGGGCTTTGCCAGCTGGTGATGAAAGTGACAGGCGGCATAAGCGAGAAGGGGCTTGTCATGCTCTTCATCGCAGCGGAAGGGTTATTTGCCTTGCTTGCGATTCTCCTCTATGGAAGGAATCTGTTCGTTTGAGGCGGTTTTGTGATTGTTGTAACCGGCGGTTCTGGCTTCATTGGCACGCACTTGTGCGAGCACTTGATCGACGCTGGCCACAGCGTGAGGATAATCGATATTGTGCCGCCGAAAATGGGCGTCAAGGCGGAATTCGTGCGCGCCTCGGTGCTGGATGCCGCGCGGCTCACAAGGCTTCTTGAAGGCGCGGATGGCGTGGTGCACCTGGCGGCGCTGATTGATGTTGCCTCTTCTGTTTCAGACCCTTACTCTGATTTTTCAGTGAACGCGGAAGGCACCATAAACGTGCTTGAGGCAGCACGGCATGCAGGCGTGAAAAAGGTGGCTTTTGCCTCCTCTGCCGCAGTGTATGGCGAGCCTGTAAGATTGCCGGTTGACGAGGAGCACCCCACCGCCCCGATGTCGCCTTATGGCGCTGCCAAGCTTGCTGCAGAGAAGTATGTGCTTCTTTACAATTCGCTTTACGGAATGGAGAATTCTGCACTGCGCCTGTTCAATGTTTATGGTGAGGGGCAGAATGCGGCAAGCCCTTATTCCGGCGTGATTACCAAGTTCGCAAATGCGATTGCAGAGGGCAACCAGCCCATAATTTTCGGGGATGGCGAGCAGACGCGCGATTTTGTGCATGTGGATGATGTTTGCGATGCTTTCGTGCGCTCCATTGAGGGGCAGGGATGCGGCTCGCCCATCAACATTGCGTCCGGAGTGGAAACATCGGTGCGCGAGTTGCTGGAAACCATGTGCGGCATCTGCGGCGCGGACTTTTCGCCCACTTACATGCCTGAGAGAAAGGGGGAGATTGCACGCTCGGTTGCAGACATCAAGCTTGCAAAAAAGAAAATCGGCTATGCCCCGAAAATGGCGCTTTCGCAGGGATTGCGCGAGATAATGGAAGCGCGCGAGGGCGAGCAGTCAATTTTCAAGCCGAAGAAGTAATCCTACTTCATCCCAAGCGCTAAGTCTATCACGCTGATGTACTGGTTGATGCTCTCGTAGTCGGTTGTGCGCCCAATGTCCAGCCAGTAGTCGGTGAAGGCAAAGCCTCCGATTTTCTTCCCAGACTGGAGCAGGCGCGGGAAAACGTGGTTGGCAAAGTCCTCGCCAGGCTTTATGTACTTGAATATTTCAGGCTCGAAGATATAGACGCCGGTGTTCACGTAATTTTCCACGATTGGTTTTTCGCGGAAGCGCTCTATGTTGCCGCTTGCGTCAAGGTCTGCCACGCCATATTCAAGTGGCACGCCTTTTTTGTTTAGCGCAATGGTGGCAATGTTGCCGCTTTTTTTGTGCGCGGCAATGACGTCTGTGATGTTGAGGTTGGAGAGGTGGTCGCCCATCATCACGATGAAAGGCGCGTCCATTTTCTTTTCAAGCGGAAGGATGGAACCTGCCGTGCCCATCTCGCTTTTCTCGATAGAGTAGTGGAGCTTCATGCCAAGCTTTCCGCCGTCCTTGAAGTAATCCTCTATCTGCTCATGGAGGTAGCCCACTGTCAGGCAGGCATCAGTCACGCCTGCGCGCTTAAGGGAGGAGAGGACATATTGCAGTATGGGCTTCTTGCCAAGGGGCAGCATGGGCTTTGGTATGGTGTAAGTATAAGGGCGCAGCCGCGTGCCTTTGCCGCCGCATAGTACGATTGCCTTCATTTCATCCCTCCTTAGGAAAATCATCTGAATGAGATGGACTGCACCTTAAGCGCGCGCAGCTCATCCACTGCCTTGCGAGGCAGCTTTCCTTCCACCATCACCATCATTTTCGGCTCAGGGTACAAGTCCGGGTCGTCCGCTATTATTTGGCGTATGGTCACCTTGTGGCGCGCAAGTATTGCAGTCACTTTTGCAGTGAGCCCAAGCGTGTTTGGGTCTGCGTCGATTTGTATGACGTCATGCCCGAAATATTTCGCAGCGCGCGAAACGTCCGCAATGGGGATGAGCGAGGAGAAGATTGCAAGCAGCTTGGGATCTGCTGCAATTTCGTGCGCAGTCTCGATGACCACGCGCCTGTCAACTGAGAGAGCCCTGCCCATCTTTGCAGGCGCCAATTCTATTTGGTCGCAATAAAGCTTTGCATTTGCATCCACCCGTATGCCTAGGCGAAGCAGGGTGGAAACCACGCGCAGGGCAGCGCGCTTGCCGGCAAAGCGTTCCTCAAGGTATTGGAGCATATGTACACTATTGCACAAAAATGTTTAAAAAGGGACATGATCATATAGGACGTCACGGTGATATTTGTGAAAGTCAAACAAGAACCAAGAAAAGCTGGAGAGGGGCTTTCGCCCACCACCACACTGATGCACAGGGGCACGCTTGGCGAGAGCAGTGTGTTTAGGGGAAGAGGCATGAGCGAGGAGATTGCAAAGCAGGACAGCAAAGGGGCGCAGGATGGGAAGACGCCCCTTGGCCTTTGGCAACCAAACAGGACGGACGAAATCAACTGTTAACGGATACCATTACCCGAGCATGATGGTGCCGCAGCAGCAGGAAGTGAACCTGGAATTCTTCAGGACGCCGTTTAGGGGCGGGTTTTGCTAGCGGCAACCCAAGTGTGCGCTGCATTCAGCGGGAAATCGCAGCGCTGACTATTTCTTCGTACTCTTTCATCAATTCGTCGGCGCGCTTTTTTGTTTTCCCTTCTGCAAACACGCGCATGTAATCCTCGGTGCCGCTTGCGCGGGCAATCACCCAGCCGTCGTCAAAGTCGCAGCGCACGCCGTCCACAAGCGTGAGGCGCGCACCTGAGCCTTTGGCGTGAGCCTTTGCAGCGTTCAAGCCAGCTGCCTTGGATTGTGCGCCTTTTGCCTCAATTTTTGTCTTGCTGTTGAAGTAGGCGGGCAATTCCTCCACAAGAACGCTCAGCTTTTCATCACAAGCCATTTCGCATATCTTTGCTGCTGCAAATATCCCATCCTTGGCAAGGCAGAAGCGCGGCCAGATTATGCCGCCCACTTCCTCGCCCCCTGAGACTGCGCTCTTGCCAAGCGATGCCATCTTCTCAGACAGGTAGGGCGCGCCCACCGCAGTGTAAATTGTTTTTGCGCCGTTCGCAGCACAGGCTTCCTCCACGCACCTGCTGGTCGCCACTGTGGTTACAATGAGCTTTTCCTTCTGCCTCTTCTGCTCGCGGCATGCCTGAACGGCTGAAATTGCAAACCCCTTGTCGCCCACGATCCAATTGCCTTTCTCATCCACAAAAACCACGCGGTCAGAGTCGCCATCCCAAGCAACGCCCAAGTCGCAGCCCTCGCTTTTCACTGTTTTGAGAAGCCCTGAAACGTTTGCCTCGGACGGCTCGGAGGGGCGGCCAGGGAAATTGCCGTCTATTTTTTCGTTCAGCGCAATCACTTCACAGCCAAGCGCGGAGAAAACATCGCGCGAAAGAGAGGAGGTGCCATTGCCAAAGTCAAGCGCAATTTTCAGCTTGCGCTTCTTTATCTTCGCGGCTTTTACTGAGGAAAGGACTTCCTTTGCATGAGCACCTGCTGCGCCTGTGAACTGCTTCGCCTTGCCCACAGACTGCCAATCTGCCACAGAGTAGGTGCCTGCAAGTGCAGTCTGCTCGATGAGCGCACCGCGCTCGCGCGAGACTGCAACGCCTTTCTCATCCACGAACTTCAGCGCGTTCCATTCAGGCGCATTATGGGAGGCCGTTATTATTATCAAGCCTGCCGCGTTCTGGCGCGCAAGCGTGAACTCGGAAACTGGCGAGGAAGCAAGCCCAATGTCCAGCACATCCTTGCCAGCTGAGAGTATGCCTGCGCAGGCCGCCGAGTGCAGCATGGGAGATGTGAGACGCATGTCGCGCGAAAGCACTATTTCCTGCCCCTTGCACCAAGAGGCAAAAGAGGCGGACAAGTCAAATGCAAGAGAGGGTGTGAGCAGGTCGAGCTTTCCGCGCACGCCGTTGGTACCAAACAATGCCATAAACACACCTAATTGGTTTTTTTCTCATCCACGCCCATCATGGCGATTTTTTCTGCAAGCGAAATCAGGCTTGGCGGCAGGTGCGCCTTGCCTGCGGCAGAATGCAGCAGGTCAATGTCCTCGCGCTTGAAGCTGCGCATCAGGAGCGCCACCATGCCAAACAGGCAAAGCCCGATGCAGCCCATGATGCCAAGCAATGCAAGGTAGGAGAACTTGTAGGCGTAGATTGCCACGTCCCCCTCGCCTATCGCAGGGATGCCTGATGCAAGCGCGGCTGCCGCAGGCTTGAGGAGCATGATTGCGGCAAAGGCAATTGCGCCTGCAATGAAGAGCTTGTAGACTTCCAGCGGGGTCTGATAGGACAGGTACTGCCTGCCGTAGCGCTCGAACATGAGGGCTGAAAGCAGGAATGCCACCGCTGATGCAAGCGCCGCGCCTTCCATGCCAAGCACAGGTATGAGCGCGACATTGAGAGCCACGTTTACAATGCCTGCAGCTATGGCAACATTGAGCTCCAGGCGCACCAGGCGCATGCCTGCAAGCGCCAGTGAGATTGGGTAGGTGAGCGTGGAGAAGAGGAGGCCCAGGATGAAAATCGCCATGGCATTGCCGCCAGAGCGGTATGAGCCCCCGTAGAAGACCGAGAGCATTTCGCCTGCAAATGCCATAGTGGCAAGCGCAACCGGGATGGTGACAAAAAGTATCCAGCGCTGCGAGGTCTGCATCACCTTCCTCATGGCCGCATGGTCGTCCTTGCCTGCAAGCCGGGAAATGACCGGCAGGAAGATGCTGCCAAAAGCGCCTGGGAACACCATAATGGTCAGCGCAAGCTGCGAGGCTATAGAGTAGATTGCAACTGTCTCCAGGGAGGTTGCAGGATTGCCGAAATAGCCCAGAAGCACGCGGTCTGTTGAGGAAATCAGTATCCAGAAGGACTGCACAATGGTGAGCGTGATGCCAAATGGAAGGATATCGTGCAGCACCTCCTTGGGAACCAGCTCATCCCCGGAATGTGGCATCTCAGACAGCCTGCGAAGCAAAAGTGGGATGCTGGCGAGGAACACTATGACATATGACAGTATGAATGCGGCCGATAGCGTGAAGAGGGTGGCGCCAAAGATGCCAAACAGGAAGATGGTGATTGCCAGCTTGACAATGTTTTGCAGGTTGTTGAGGAACTGGAAGGATTTGATGTCCCGCCTTCCTTGCAAGTAGCTGCTGGAGACAGATGCAAGGTTTTCGAAAAGCACATATGCCGCAAGCAGGCGCAGCCCATCGGCAAGCCCTGCGTTCTGGTAGATTGCGGCAATTGGGTCTGCGATTATGTAGACTATGGCAAACAACAGCACGCCTAAAAGTGCGGTTGCGGCAAAGCTTATCTTGAGGAGGGACAAAGCCTTGCCCCACTGTTTTTTCGCCTCGTAAAACGGCACATAGCGCTGCAGCGCGGAGGGAAGCCCGAAGTTGCGCCAGAAGCCAACCAGGCCTATTACTGAAAGGGAGAGGTAGAAAAGCCCCACATTCTCCTGGGAGAATGCGCGCGCCACGTAAATGGCATAGGCGAACGAGACCAGCTTGAGCGCCAGCGTGCCCACCAGGCCCCAGAAGCTGCCCCATGCAACCTCATGGGAGTGGCTTTTCACCTCGTCTTCATCCATGCATTTAGGATGGGCGGGATAGCTATAAAATGGTATTCGCAATCAATGACTGCATGAAGCATGACCTGTCCGGGCTAATTGCTGTAGTGCTTGCTGGGGGATTGGGCACGCGGCTGCGCCCCATAACCTACTCGGTGCCAAAGCCCCTTGTAGAGGTGGATGGCAAGCCTTTCATACACTACCTTTTGGTCAGCCTGAAAAAGGCAGGATTGGAAAAGTGCCTGCTTCTCACAGGCTATATGCATGAGAAGGTGGAGGCATACTGCAAGGATGGTGGAGAGTGGGGATTGCGAATCGATTATTCCCATGAGAAGGAGCAGCTGGGCACTGGCGGCGCCATCCTGAACGCCGCAGGGAAGATACGCTCCACTGCGCTTGTGCTCAACGGCGACTCGCTTTTGGGCATGGATGTTGCAGAGTTCCTGTCAGGGCACAGGAAAGACAACGCATGGGTGACAATTTACGCCAATGAGGGCGAGCTTGAGGGAAGAGGCGCCATTGTGATGGGCAAGGGAAGCAGGGTGGCGCAGTTTTTGGAGAAGCAGAAGAAGGGGAAGGGGATTTTCAACACTGGCGCTTATCTCATCGAGCCTGAGGCGCTGGAATTTTTGAAGAAGGAAATGAAGGAGGGAAGGCTTGGAAAAGCATTCTCAATGGAAAAGGAAGGCTTCCCGCTTTTTGTAAAGCTTGGGAAGATGCACGCCTATATCGGCAATGGGCCGTTCTTGGACATGGGCACGCATGAGACGCTCGCACAGGCAGGCACTGTTGTGAGGCTGTTGAAGTAGTTGCTTATTTTTCAAAGCGGCAGCAGAAGCAAATGGCTATTTTTTTCCTTTGATGAGTTCCGAAATGCGCGAGGCAACCGAATCAGGGTCTATCCTGTTTTGCTTCCTGAGGAAATCGTGCGTGCCCACCTTCTTTTGGAACGTGTCAGGGATTGCAATGCGTAGAAGAGGCGCGCGTATGCCCTGGTCTGCCAGGCTTTCAGCAACTGCGCTTCCCAGCCCGCCGATTATGGTGTGCTCCTCCAGCGTGGCAATGGGCGAGGTGGCTGCAAGGGAAGCGACAAGAGCCGCATCCAGCGGCTTTATTGTGTGCATGGAAACCAGCTTCCCATCAATGCCCTGCTGGTGCAGCTTCTCAAGCGCCTGCAGCCCCACATGGACCATGTTGCCGCATGCAATGAGCGCAAAGCCTTGCCCGTATTCCTTCACCACTATTCCCTTGCCCAGCTGCACTGCAGGCTTTTTTTCATCCGTGTAGACTGCCGGCTCGGTCGCCCTGCCAATCCGTATGTAGGCAGGCCCTGCACGGGAATATGCCTGGAGAAGCAGCGCCTCAAGCTCATGCGGGTCGCACGGGGCAAGAACAGCTATGTTGGGCATGGCGCGCATAAGAGCGATGTCCTCTGTCCCATGGTGCGTGGGCCCCAGGCTGCCATAGCAAAGCCCTGCGCCTGCCCCAACCATTATGACAGGCTGGTTGTGGTAGCATACATCGACGCGCACCTGCTCCAGGTCGCGGATGGCAATGAATGGGGTGATGGAATATGCTATGGGGCGCTTGCCGCAAAGAGCAAGGCCTGATGACACGCCTATCATGTTGGCCTCAGCAATGCCCACGTTGATGATGTTGCCGGGCTTTTGCGCAGCCAGAGGCTCAAACACGCTGTAGCCCAAGTCCGCAGTGACCAGCACCACCCCCGGGTCCTTTTCCAGGAGCGAGAAAATTGTCCTCACAAGTGTTTTTCGCATCTAGTCACCAGGTTGCCTGCCATGCTTGCGTTTCCATCTAGTCACCGATTTCGCCAAGCGCCTGCTTCAGCTGCGCCTCATTAGGGTTCTTGTAGTGCCAGTCCAGCGAATTTTCCATGAAGGAAACGCCTTTGCCTTTTACAGTATGAGAAATTATGACTGAGGGCTTGCCCTTCTCGAATGGCACTGAGGAAAGCACAGCCCAAATCTGTGAAAAGTCATGCCCGTCGATTTCGCGCACCGCCCATTTGCAGGCGCGCCACTTGTCAGAAAATGGCTCGAGGTCCAATACTTCCTTGGTGGTGCCGAAAGACTGTATCTTGTTGTAGTCCACTATGGCAACCAGGTTGTCCATTCCCTTGTGGCCTGCAAACAATATGGCTTCCCATACGCTGCCCTCGTCGCACTCGCCGTCGCCAAGCATCACGAATGTGCGGTACTGCCGCTTGTCCATCCTTGCCGCAAGCGCCATGCCAAGGCCCACAGAAAGGCCGTGCCCGAGCGAGCCGGACGATATTTCTATGCCAGGGATTGTCTTCCAGGTGACATGGCCCCAAAGCGTGCCATTGTCCACCGAAAAGCCCTGCAGCACTTCATCGCTTGCAAACCCGCGCTCCACCAATGTTGCGTAAAGCGCTGCGCAGCCGTGCCCTTTTGAGAGTATGAACCTGTCGCGGCCCAAGTCTGCCTCCTTGCCAGGCGAGATTCTGAGGATGCCAGAATAAAGCGCGACTAGCACGTCCACTGAGGAGAGAGAGGTGCCTGAATGCGAGGAGCGCGACTTGTTAGTCATCTGAACTATGCGCCTGCGCACGCGCCTTGCCGCGGCTGCAAGTTCAGCTGCCTTTTGTGCGCCAAGCCCCACATTTTCCATGGCGTTTTTAGGAGACTATGAGTAATAAAAAGATGATAGACAAAACCATGCTGGGAGTCAACAACCCAAGCCTAAAGGCGTTGGGTTGCTGATGAGATGGAAATATTTGCTGGAGATAAGCAGCCTTTACCCACGCCTGAAAGGCGTGGGCTTCGGGCTTGGGTTGTTGGTGAGTTTATGAAGGCAGTCATACTTTGCGGAGGGCTGGGCACGCGCCTGAAGGAGGAGACCGAATTTCGACCAAAGCCCATGGTGCAGATAGGCAAGATGCCTATCCTGTGGCACATCATGAAGACATATTCGCACTATGGCGTGAAGGACTTTGTATTGTGCCTTGGGTACAAAGGCGAGATGATAAAGCAGTTTTTCCTGGACCAGGAGCTGGCAAGCAAGGACTTCACCATGAACCTGAAAAGCGGCAAGAAGAAAATCGAGGCAGGCGCCGACTTGGAGGATTGGAACATCACTTTTGCAGACACCGGCCCGCTCACCATGACAGGGGGGCGCATAAAAAGGGTGCAGAAATATGTCTTGGATGATGAATTTTTCCTAACTTACGGCGACGGCGTGGCGCAGCTTGACATAAACGCGGTGCTTGCGCACCACCGGAAGCTTGGGAAGATAGGCACGCTCACAGGCGTCAACCTGCCCTCGCGCTTCGGCATGATAAAGTCCGGGGCGGACAACATAGTGACGCGGTTCGTGGAAAAGCCCATGCTGGAGGACCATGTCAACGGCGGCTATTATGTCTTCAAGAAGGACATCTTCGATTATGTCACTGCCGACGAATCATGCGTTTTCGAGACCAGGCCGCTTACCAAGCTTGCAGAGGACAGGCAGCTTGCGATATACCCTCACAATGGCTTTTGGTATGCCATGGATACCTACCGCGACTTCACCGAGCTTAACAGGATCTGGGACAGCGGCAAGGCGCCCTGGAAAGTATGGTAGCGCTTTGCGCTGGCGTGGTTCTTATGGCAAAAAACGCATCATTTTGGAATGGAAGGCAGGTGCTGCTCACTGGCGCCAGCGGCTTGGTGGGCTCCTGGCTGGTTGAAGACCTGCTTTCGCAGGGCGCGCGTGTGGTGTGCCTGGTGCGGGACAGGGTGCCTGATTCACGCTTCTTTTCAGAAGGGTTTGACAGGAAAGTCGTGGTTGCATCAGGCGAGCTTGAGGACAGGAATGCTGTGGAGCGCGTGATAAACGAGTACGAGCCTGCCACCATATTCCACCTTGGCGCGCAGACCATTGTGCAGACTGCCAACCGCTCGCCCCTGCACACTTTCAGGGCGAACATAGAGGGCACGTGGAATCTTCTGGAGGCTTGCCGCACGCATGGAAAGGTGGTAGAGCAAGTCATTGTTGCCTCTTCTGACAAGGCATATGGCGACCAGAAGGTGCTGCCATATACTGAGGAGACGCCGCTTCAGGGAAGGCACCCGTACGATGTTTCAAAAAGCTGCGTGGACCTCATTGCCCAGTCTTATGCTGCAACCTACTCGCTGCCAGTGGCGATTTCACGCTGCGGCAACTTTTTCGGGGGCGGCGACCTGAACTTCAACAGGATAGTGCCGGGCACCATACAGTCGCTTCATATGAACGAGGCGCCAGTCATCAGGACAGACGGAAAATATGTGCGCGATTACATCTATGTCAAGGATGCTGTGTCTGCCTACCTCACGCTTGCCGAGAAGTACAAGCCCTCGCTTTGCGGGGGGGCATTCAACTTCTCAAACGAGACCCAGATGACCACGCTTGAGATGGTGGCACTGGTTTCCAAGCTCATGAAAAAAGGCATTGCGCCCAAAATCCTCAACAATGCAAGCGGGGAGATACGCGACCAGCACCTGTCTGCCAAGAAGGCGCGCGAGGTGCTGGGCTGGAAAGCGAAATACGGCATTGAGGAAGGGCTGAAGGAAACCATTGCGTGGTATTCGGCTTATTTTGGCAGGAAGTGAACGGTGGGGCTATGGACGAGGATGAGAAGCTGCGCAAGGATATCCTGGTAAAGGCCTCCCAGTTCCACGCCGCCCGGAAAAAAGAGAAGTTCGTGCCTGGCAAGAGCAAGGTGCATTACTCAGGCAGGGTGTATGATGAAGAGGAGATTGCGGCCCTGGTGGACTCCTCGCTGGACTTTTGGCTCACTGCAGGAAGGTACGCGGACAAGTTTGAACAAGAGTTTGCCGCGCTCTTTGGGGTGCCGCACTGCTCGCTTGTGAACTCCGGCTCATCCGCCAACCTTGTTGCCCTGTCTGCGCTCACATCTGACTTTTTGGGCGCGAAAAAGCTCAAGCCTGGCGACAAGGTAATCACCTGCGCCACTGGCTTTCCCACCACAGCAAATCCTATTTTCCAAAACGGGATGGTGCCAGTGTTTGTGGATGCCGAAGTGGGCACCTACAACCCGAGCGCAGATGCCATTGCCGAAGCCGCGGAAAAAGGGGCGAGAGCAATAATGATTGCGCACACGCTGGGCAACCCGTTTGATGCGCCAGCCGTTTCAGCGATTGCAAAAAAGCATGGCATATACCTGATAGAGGACTGCTGCGATGCAGTTGGCGCCAAAGTAGGCGGCAAGCCAGTTGGGGCTTTCGGAGAATTTGCCACTGTGAGCTTTTACCCTGCGCACCATCTCACTATGGGAGAGGGCGGGGCGGTGATGTCCTCCTCGCCGATTTACAAGAAGCTGGCAGAGTCGTTTAGGGACTGGGGCCGCGACTGCTGGTGCCCGCCAGGCAAAAGCGACACCTGCGCAAAGCGCTTCAAGTGGAAGATGGGCGACTTGCCTTATGGCTATGACCACAAGTACATCTACACAAATATTGGCTACAACCTCAAAGTTACTGATATGCAGGCGGCTGTGGGCTGCGCGCAGCTGAAAAAGCTCCCTGCATTCATAGAAAAAAGAAAGGAGAACTTCGCATTTTACATGGGGCAGCTGAAAGATTATGAGGCGCAGCTTGTGCTTCCGCAAAAGCTGCCAGGCGCAAAGCCCTCGCCTTTCGGCTTCCCGCTCACAGTGAGGAAGGGGGCTGGCTTTTCCAAAAACGACCTTGTTGCCCACCTTGAGTCGAAGAACATTGAGACGCGCATGCTGTTTGCAGGCAACCTGGTGAGGCAGCCGGCCTACAAGGGCAAGAAATTCGAGAAAATCGGCGATCTTTCCGGCTCGGACACCATAATGAACGACACTTTCTGGATAGGCGTCTACCCTGGCTTGACAGGAGAGATGCGCAGCTATGTTGCTGAATGCTTCCACTCGTTCCTCAAAGGGAAGAAGAATTAGAGCTCGTTTTCCACCATTTCGCAGATTGAATGGATGAGCAGCATGTGCATTTCCTGTATGCGCGGCGTGCTCTCTGAGGGCACCTTTATGGAGAGATTGGCAGCCTTGTCAAGCCTGCACTGCTTTGCCCCGACAAGCGCTGCTGCAAATGCCCCTTTTGCGCGCGCAGCCTCAAGCGCAGCAACCACATTTGGCGAGTTGCCGCTGGTGGAAATTGCCAGCACCATGTCGCCTTTTTCAGCAAGTGCCTCCACCTGGCGCGAAAAAACGCGCTCAAACCCATAGTCATTGCCAATTGCTGTGAGAGTTGAGGTGTTTGTTGTAAGCGCAATTGCAGGAAGGGCGCGCCTTTCTTTCATGTACCTGCCCACAAGCTCTGCCGCCATGTGCTGCGCATCAGCAGCAGAGCCGCCATTGCCGCACACCAGGAGCTTGCCTCCGCTTTTGAAGCAGGCGGATATTTTTTTTGCAAGCTCAAAAGTGGATTTGTGCAGCGCTGCGTCCTTGGCAAGAGCAGAAACCGCTGACGCGTGCTCGCCAATCCTGATCTTTAGTAGCTCGTTCTCCATGAGACCATCCCTTCGAAATCAAAATCGAAATTCACCAAACGCGCCCCTTTGGCCTCAAGCGCCTTGGAGATTTTTTTCCTGTTGGAAACATCACAGGCAATGAAAAGGAAGCCCCCTCCGCCTGCGCCGCATAGCTTGCCGCCGTATGCGCCGTTCTTCTTCGCTGTGTTGTAAAGCGCATCAATTTCAGGCGAGGAAACGCCTGGCAGCTTTTTCTTCTCAAGCCAGGACAAGTGCAGCGACTCGCCAAGCCGCATGGGGTCGCCAGATATCAGCGCGTCTTTCATGATGTAGGCCTGGCGCCTGATTTCCTTCAAGTACTCCACGCTCTCTCCCCCTGCGCGGATGTCATCCTCCTTCCGCTTCTCAATGTCATGCGCCAGTGCGGTGCGAGGGTGCGGAGTTTCGAAGAGAAGCATGGAGGAGTGCCACTCTGCCACCAAATCCTCCTCAAGCCGCAGCGGGTACATCTTGATGCCGGATTTTGTTAGCTCCATGAAATTGAAGCCGCCGAATGCTGCAGCATACTGGTCCTGGAAGCCGCCAGGCCTGCGCAAAAGTTCGCGCTCGATTTTGTACGCTGTCCTTGCAAAGCTGTCGCGGTCCATCATGGGCTTGCCAGCCGCATTGAACATTGCCGCAAGCAGCGAAACCGTGAGCGCGGACGAGCCAGCGAGGCCCGAGTTCTTGGGAGCCATGGAGTGTATGAGAAGAGAGTAGCCGTCCTTGGGCGGCAAGCCAGCCTCCTGCATTGCCGCTTTCACCACGTCGACATTGTCAGTGGTATTGGCTGCGAATTCCAGCTTGGTGTCAGTGATTTCGCGCTCTATGCCCCAGTCATGCGAAACTATGCGCGTGCTTTTTGCCCCGTTTTTCTGCATCTTGGTGTAGGAGTAGAGGTTGATTGCCACATTGAGCACTGCGCCTCCGTGGCGCTCGAAAAACGAGGGAAGGTCGCTGCCGCCTCCGCCAATCCCGATGCGGGAGGGGGCGCGCGCCTTTATTGCCGGCTGGTCCATGCAATCTTCTCCTTGCCCATGTTTATAAAAACGGATGCCTCATGGCTAAATCTTGAGGGCCCGCACAAGCTCGCGCACTGACTTTGCTTCCATTTCCTTTTCCTTGCGCGCGATTGCGCCCTTTGAGAACTTCGCCTTGCCTGATGCCACGGACTGCATTTTTGCGCGCAGGCCATGCCAGTCGCCCTGGGGGAAGAACCAGCCAGTTTTCCCTTCCTCTATCCAGCCTTCAAATGCAGGGCAGAAAGGCGCAACTACGGGCACGCCGAAGCGGAAGGCAAGCGCCATGCAGCCCGAGAACTGTGATGATATCAGGTAGGGCGCCACCACGGCGCGCGCGTTTTTCACAAGGTAGTGCATCTCGCCGTCAGAGAGCCACCTGTCGATGTGCGCGATGTTCTTGCCTGAAAGCTTCCTGCCTGCCTTGCCTGCAAAAATTGTGGGAAGCGATGTGCCTTGCACTGCGTGCAGCAGCACATCAGTCCCCTTGTAAGGCCGGTCCAGCCCGCCAAAGTCCAGGAAATAGGTGCCTGCAGGGAAAGGCAGCTCCATTTTTTGGCTCTCTTCAAAAAACCCCTTGCGCAGCATGGAATATGGCGGGTGCTGCAGCCCCACTGCCTGCTTGTTGAACCGCACCTTTATTTGCCAGGCAAGCGGGTATTGTGTTGCCACCACCAAGTCAGAGTGCTTGATGGCGAGGGAATGGAGCGCGTCATAGTATTTGTCAGAGAGGAACGAGCCCAGCCTCTGCGGGGAGTATGAAGTGTCATACGAGGCATGGAAGTAGAATATCTTGCGCGCGCGGGCGGCTGCGAAAAGCGGGAACATCTTGGGCGAAATCATGGTGAAAAAGGCAGTGGAGCCTTTCAGCCTTGCAGCCTCGCGGGAGATATCTGATGGAGAGGAGAAGTTGATGAACTCTGCCTCAGGGTAGAGCCTTTCCACCAGCGGCCTTCGCGAGTTGCCCTTGGAGAGGAGCAGGCGCGATTTGATGCCTGCGCGCAGCGAAGCCTCGTAAAGGCAGAGCGTGGATTCCAGCCCGCCTCCGCGCGTGCCTGCATATATGTAGCTCACGCTGGAGCTTGAAGTTTTGGATGATTGTGCAGGCATGCCATCCCTCCATTCATCGAGATTACGGTGTATGGAACCCTATGTTTATATTTGGCTGCCTCCAATTCAAAAGAAAGGTGTGAGGATGAAATATCTCGTTACGGGTGCTGCGGGCTTTGTGGGCTTTGCCCTCTGCCAGCGCCTGCTCCAAGATGGGCATGAAGTGGTTGCGCTTGACAAGCATGCTTCTGGAGAGGCTAATTTCGCCCAGCTTAAAGCAGAAAAAATCTCTGCTGACTTTGCAGCACTTACTGTGCGGCAGCTTGGCGGTTTTGATGCCGTTTTCCACCAGGCTGCGATTTCCGACCCTACTTATCCTGAAGAAGAAGAGATAATGAGGGTGAATTTCACCAACGCGGTTGCGCTTGCGAAGAAATGCCAGGAAGCTGGCGTGCCTTTCATCTACGCCTCCTCTGCCGCAGTGTATGGCAATGCACCTGTGCCGCAGGTTGAGTTTGAAAGCGAGCAGCCGCACAATGCCTATGCCCGCTCCAAGCTGGCACTCGATGAATGGGCGCGCAAGAAAATCAAGGGTGAGAAAGGCACGCAGATAGTCGGCTTGCGCTACTTCAACATCTATGGGCCTGGCGAGAGCGCCAAGGGCAAGACCTGCTCAATTGTGCTTCATTTCCTCAAAAGCATGCTCTCGGGCAAGCAGCCGGTTGTTTTCGGAGATGGGAAGCAGAAGCGCGATTTTGTCTATATCGAAGATATTGTGGCAGCCAATCTTCAGGCATTGGAGAGCGGAAAAAGCGGGATTGCCAATGTAGGAAGCGGCAGGGCAGTGACCTTCAATGAGCTGGTGAAGGTGTGCTCTTCCGCAGTGGGAAAGGGATTCGAGCCAGAGTACCGCCCCAACCCGCTTTCCAAGAATTACCAATACGCCACGCTTGCTGGCCTGGCAGGCGCGCGCAGGCTTTTTGGCTATTCGCCAAAGTGGAACATTGAAAAAGGCGCGAGGGAATATTGCGCGCAATTGAGGGAGAAAGGATGGCAATAACCTATTCCGCATGCATACCCACTTACCGCCGCCCCCACGAGGTGGAGCGGTTCCTTTCCATGTTTGAAGGCATTGCCAGAAAGACAGGCCTGAAGGACAAGTTTGAGCTTTGCATTTCAGACAACAATGAGGATTTGGAAACCAAAAAGGCAGTGGACAAATACATGGGAAAGCTCAACATACGCTACCACCGCTGGGGAAAGAACGTGGGCTATGACAGGAATTCGCTTATGTCCATGAAGCTTTCAACCGGCAGATTCTTCCACGTGGCATCGGATGAAATCGAGTTCACCCCGGAAAGCTTTTCCGCCATGATGGCGCTTCTGGAAAAGACAGATGCCGACGGGGTTTGCATAAGGCCGCGAGGCAGGGCAAGGGCGCCTGCCGAGCTTTACAGCTACTCGCTTTCGCCATCCGGCGTGGCAGGCTACTACACAACGTACATGTCCATCCTGATAATGGGCAGGAGATACCTGGACGGGTTCCTGAAGTTCAACGGCAAGGAAGTGGAAAAATACTTTGGCCACGCATTCATCCACCTGCCAGTTTTCCTTTACTTCATGCAGCATGCAAAAACAATGGGCATCCTGGCATTCGAGATGGACTTTGGCAAGCAGGGCGCGCTTTTGCCCTCGCGGCTTTCCGACTTGTACCTGCACCATTACTTTTTCCTGATGAAGGCGTGCTGCCAAAACGGCATGGTTTCCGGGAAGGATTTTGCGCGCTTCAAGAGAAGCTTCCTGATTTGCCTGCCCTTCCTTTTTTTCAAGGTCAGGATATACATGAATCCGAAAATCTATGGCGCTGAGATTGGCAAGGTGAATGAGAAGCTTGCGCTCCTGCCCCAGGAATATGGCGCATTGGGAAGGATTTGGATTGCGCTTTGGCGCGCTGTGCTTTTCAACAGCATAATCCCATACCATCTTGCCTACAGGTTTTGGCACGGCTACAAGGTGAATGTGCAAAAAGACCAGAGGACGCTGGACCTGTTCGAGGAATACGATAAGCGAAAGTGATGGCATGATCCTTTACTTTGACAACTACATCGTCAACACGCCGCTTTTCAAGTACCTTTACGATGATTTGTCCGAGCTTCGGAAGCGCTCAAAGATTTATGCCGCGCCAAACAAGCTGGATGTCACGCTTTACACCCTGGCAAGCTATGTGAATTACCCGTGGTCGGGCGTGCTCATAAAATACGAGCTTGAGGACAAGGGCAAGAACGCATATTTCGAGAAGGAAGTCAGGAAAATGTTCCCGCGCGCGGTGATAATTGCGGAAAGGAGCGACAGCCAGAAGAAATACCAGGAAGCGTACAAGCTTCTTGAGAAGATGGATGATGACTGGGTGTTTTACGCAGGCAACAACGACCACCCATTTGTCTGCCCGGACTTTTCCATGCTGGAAAAGTGCCTTGCAAAGGCAAAGGAGCTTGCGCGCGCGAACAAGTACGTTTCAATTTGGTACTCGCACATACAGGAAGGCGCGGGGCTGCTTTCCAATAAGGAATATGGAAAGCTCTTGCCTGAGCTTGTCAACGACAAGGAAGTCCTGTCGGAGGACAATGACATGTTCGTGTGCAGGAATACGGGAGGGGGGGAATTCCACTCCATACAGATACTGAACATGACGCTTTTGAAGCACTGGCTTTTTGGCGCAGATATGGGCAGCAAGAGGATACGCCGCTCGGATGACTTGGCGCCAGAGTCGACAACAGAAGGGCAGCTAGTCATCTATCCCAAAAGGCAGATATGCGACCATTTTGACGGCTACAGCAACCTCAATTCGCGCGTGGGCTTTGATTTCAGCTCGCTTGCCCCGCCTGGCTTCCTGCCGCCTGGCTTTTTCGAAGGGAAGGTGAAAATCGCATTCGGCTATGACGAGTGCCGCGATGGCTGGGTGAACATCAACCCTGCCAGGAAGAAGTATTCGTTCGAAAGCAGGGACGGCACCGACATGAAAATCGGCCTTCATGACCTGCCGCTTTTCTGGAAAGGAAGGGTGGAGAAGACGGACATAAACCCAGCCATTGATTATGAAAAAATGGAGACGCTTGGAAACAAGAACTTGAAGAGGATATGCTATCCGTGGCCAACGTCGAGCCTGCAAAGGGGGCTGGCGAAGTACATCTATTCTCCGGCATGGAAGGCAGGGAAGTTTGTGAGGCGCACGCAGATTTATTTTGAGGACCCGGAATTCCTGGAGCAGACAAAGAATGAAGGGGGGGCGACATTCCGGCTTTACAAGAAAGCCATATCAGCGCTGGTCAGTAAAAAGAGGTAGAACATGCTCACAAGGAATGGGGAGGAAATTGAAATCGCAGTCGAATGCGACGGCAGGCAAAAAAAGCTTGGCGAAGGGGAAATGGGAGTGGTGATAGACACCAGGGCGCATTTCGGCAGGCTGGTGGCGTCGTCTGCAGCGCGCCTGGAAGTGCACTGCTTGGCGCTTTTGGCGTCTGCTGCCGCAAAAAGCCTGATGAAGAAGGATTACCTTGCTGAGAAAAAGGCGCTTTTCGAGGCGAGAGTGGGCTTCAGGGCAAAAAGGATAATTGTCGCATTCAGGGGCAAGAGGCTGGAATTTGATGTTGAAGACGCACTGATGATGCAGGCGCTTTATTCGGTTGGCAGCATATTCGTGAAAAATTCCTACATGATGGAAGAGAGATTTGCAAAGGGGGGCTCTGTTGTGGATGCTGGGGCCAATCTTGGCTTTTTCTCCTTTCTTGCATATTGCTATGGCGCGCAAAAAATTTACGCTTTCGAGCCTGTGAAGGCGACTTATTCGATACTGGAAAATTACATTAGGCAAAATAAGCTGGAAGGCATAGTGACTTGCGTGAACAAGGCGCTTGGCAGCGAGGATGGCGAAGCCATGATAAGGTATGATTCCAGAGGGGACCTGACAGCCGCGCTTTCAGGCGCCGAGGGCAAGGCAATGGCTGAAACAGTGCAGGTTGTGAAGCTGGACAGCTTCCTTGGAAGCGAAGCGGTTGCTTTCATAAAAATGGACACCGAAGGGTATGAGGCGGAAATAATACAGGGCGCAAAGGGGGCGATAGCGCGCTTTAAGCCTGCGATGTGCCTGTCAGCCTATCACAAGAAGGGAGACCGCGAGTCGCTTCCTGCGCTGATAAAGGGCATGCGCGCGGATTATTCCATGAAACTTGTTGATTTCGGCGAAGAGAACTTGTTCTGCGAGTGAATGCCTGCCAGGCGCCGCTACTCTTTAAAATGGCTTTTGCCCCATGGTAGGGAAGGGGTGGGGCTGTGAAGATAATCATTCCATGCGCAGGCAAATCCAGCAGGTTCCCGAACATGCGGCCAAAATGGATGCTCACGCATCCTGACGGCAACCTGATGGTGAAAAAAGTGGTGGATTCCCTCGGGGCTGACCCGAAGGATGTCATAATCGCCATATTGGCAGAGCATGAGAAGAAATATGACATCGTGCGCGGGCTGAAGGAGAACATCGGCGCAGGCGTCAATGTGGTGGTGCTGGACCATGCAACTTCGAGCCAGCCTGAGACTGTGGCGGCGACCATAAGGAAAGTCGGCCTGAAGGAGCCTTTCCTGATAAAGGACAGCGACAACATTTTTTCCGTGCCCAAGATGGAGGAGGGCTTCAATTATGTCTGCTACTCCGACTTGCAGGATTACGATGACATAAACCCGGGCAACAAAAGCTACATCAAGATGAACGAGCAGGGCATAATCACCGACATCGTGGAAAAAAGCGTGGCGTCGCGCTTCTTCAACGTGGGCGGCTACTATTTTTCCGACCCTGGTAAGTTCCTGGAGACCTATTCGCGGCTGGAAAAAAGCAACGGCGGCGAGCTTTACACCTCGCACGTGATTGCTGACATGATACTGCGCGGCAACGAGGTCTTCATGGGCAAGTACATCAAGAACTACGTTGACTGGGGCACCTGGGAGCAATGGTCGAGGTATGTCCAGAAGTTCAGGACGTATTTCATTGACCTTGACGGGGTTGTTTTCAAGAGCGGCGCCCAATACTTCACGCCAAGGTGGGACGAGACCGGCCCGCTTATGGAAAACGTAGAGGTGATAAGGAAGCTTTGCGAGGAGGGCAACTCGCAGGTTTTCTTCGTGACTGCGCGCCCTGAGAAATGCAGGAAGCTGACCGAGCAGAAGCTCTCCGCGCTTGGGCTGAAGTGGGACGGGCTCCTCATGGGATGCTTCCATGCAAGGCGCGTGCTCATCAACGACTTTTCCATGACCTCGGCATACCCGTCCTGCGAGGCGATAAACGTGCTTCGCGACTCCGAGGACCTGAAAAGGTACCTGCACAAGTAGGCGGTGGGGAACATGGCAAAAATCGTTATAACAGGCGGCGCGGGATTCATAGGCTCCAAGCTGGGGCATTTCCTGCACCGCGAAGGGCATGAAGTGGTGTTCATAGACAACCTGAGTGGAGGCTACATGGACAACCTGGTCGAGGATGGCAAGCCATTTGGAAGGTTCGTGAAGATGGACATACGCGACCCTGGCTTGGCAAGCGAGATGAAAGGCGCGGACACCGTGTTCCACTTGGCAGCAGTGTCTGCGCTGCCAGTGTGCCAAAGCGAGCCGGGAGAGGCGATATCTGCAAATGTGGCAGGCACTGCAAATGTTTTGGAGGCAGCCAGAATGTGCGATGCAAGAAGGGTGGTGTTTGCAAGCACCTCGGCAGTCTACGAGAACAACAAGAAATACCCGTGCGAGGAGGCAGATCCTATCGACCCGAACCTCATCTATTCCACATCGAAAATGTGCGCAGAGAGGCTGTGCAGGGCGTTTGAGAAGGCATATGGGATGGAAATTGCGGTGACAAGGTACTACAATGTGTATGGCCCGCACCAGGACGTGAGGCGGAAATCTCCGCCGTTTGTGGGCTATATAATACGCGAGCTTTTGGCTGGAAGGCAGCCAGTGCTGCACTCAGATGGCAACCAGAAAAGGGACTATGTCTACATTGACGATGTGAATGCGCTGAACGTGCTTTGCATGAAGCACCCTGGCGCAGTGGGCAAGACTCTCAATGTGGCATCAGGCAAGGCATATTCGGTGAATGAGATATATTCCATCGTGGCTTCCGCAGTGGGGACTGACATCAAGCCGATTTACCGCGCATCCGAGAAATTCTGGGATGCCTACCCAAAGCTCTACGAGGGCAAGCACAAGCTCGACGGGGCGCGGCTTGCAGCAGAGGTGAACAAGTTCACGCTTGGAAGCACCAACCTGGCATTGGAGGCTGTGGGCTGGTCTGCCAAGGTCGGCATTGAGGATGGCCTGAAAAGGACAGTGGAGCACGCGAGGAAGATACTGGGCTGAAGGCGGTGGATGGTTTGCAGGATTCTAAATTCATAACTTTCCTGAAAGGCTATTCAGGCTGCACCCTGAGCCTTTTCGAGAAGGACGGCGCGCTTTTGGTGAGGAAGGTTTCAAAGTCCGCAGCCTACAATCAGCGGCTGGAGGCGCAGATGGCAAAGCAGGACGAGTTTTGCCGCAGCCTGCAGAATGGCAAGGTGCTTGCACCGAAAGTGCTTGGCAGCGGAATCGAGAAGGGGCTCTTTTATTTCGACATGGAGTATGTGAGAGGCAGGGGGCTGGCAGACTGCATTGCCGAGGCGGATGTTGGCGGCATTGAGAAAATATCTGAGGATATTTGCAGCATGGTCGCCTCGATGAAAAAAATGCCCAAGCAGCCAGGCGAGGCCTTTTGGGATGCCACAGCCTCCAAGGCGGATTCCCTGCTTTCCGAGGTGCAGCGCGTGGCCCATGCCTCCAAGCATGCAAAGCTTGTGCAAAGGCTGGGCGCGATGGCCAGGCAGAAAAAAAATTCCGGCGGGGATATCCCGGGAACTTTCTGCCACGGCGACTTGACGCTGGAGAACATTGTTTGCGATGAGGCAGGGGGCAAATACTATTTGCTTGACTTTTTGGACAGCTATTACCCGCACTATTGCTTTGACGTTGCAAAGCTTTTCCAGGACCTTGAGGGAGGCTGGGTTGAATTCAGGAGGAAGGACATTTCCTGGAAGAATGCGCGGGGCAAGATGGATGCGCTTGGCGAGAGGCTGGCACAGCAGCTGGTGATGGAGGATGAATTCTGCAGGGACAACTATTACTTCCTGCTCGCACTCACATTCGCGAGGATACTGCCGTATTCCGCTCCTGGCGATGAGGAGTACATAGCTGGCAAGGTGAAGCTGTTTTTGGAAAAAGCAGAAGCCGGCGCAGAGCCATTCTCAAAGTAGCTATTTCTTCCACGTCGGGTCGCGCTCGGCAAAGGTGTCGAATTTCTGCCCTTTTGTAGACAGCATCCCGCGGTAGGCGCGGTGGATGTCGATTACGTCCTTGTGCTTTTTCACAGATATCCTGTACCATGCCCAGGCGGCATATATCCAGTGGTAGGGAAGCGGAAGGTAGACGAGCCAGACATAGGCTGAAAAAAGCGCGCGCGCGGCACCTGAAAGCGAGTAGTCGTCGGCAAGCACTGACGCATATTTCACGGTTTCCGCCTTGTCAGCGCGCAGGATTTCGGGGCACATGAACAGGCGTATCTCCAAAATGTTGTAGATTGAGAAGCGGAAGAAGCGGTCCAGGAAAAGCTTGTGCTCATCGGCAGTTATTATGCCGGCCTCGCGCGCAAGCTTCATGGCGCCAAAGTACTTGACGTGCATGAGCCTGAAAAGCTCGTGCGGAAGCGCTATGGTAAGCGGCGCGGCCGTATTGGAAACATCCTCCTTGTCGCGGAAAAGCTCGCTTGACACCACTGCGTTTTTTGCCTGCGAAAGCGCGTAGAGGTAGGCAGGCACGGGCGCATAGCCTGTTCCCAGGAAAATGCCTGGCGCGCCGCCAATTTTCTTGCTGTAGGCGGCAAAAACATCGCTTTTGATTATCATGCAGCTTATCAGCCCTAGGAAGATGGTGCCCTTGCCCGAAAGGGAAAGCATGCGGCGCAGTATTTCCCGCTCGCCCATCCCATTCCAGCGCGCGGTGGTGCCGCTGATTTTCAGGCGCGTGGGCAGGTGGCCTGAAAGTATGATGCAGTCAGACTGCTCATTTTCCAGGATGCCAAGAAGCTCGAGAAGGCGCCGCTCGGAGTATAGGTCCTCGTCCGACACGAGATGCGCGTATTTTCCGCGCGCCATGCCAAGCGCGAGCATGGTATTGCTGTCATAACCAAGGTTCTCCTTGTTCTGTCGGTAGCGTATGACAAGCTTGGATGCTTTGGAGAATTTTTCCACCAGGGTGCGCGTTTCATTGGTGGGCGTGTTGTCAGATATGCAAAGCTCGACTTTGCCCTGCAGCGAATTGCCTGCGATCACTTTCTCGTACCTTTCCAGGGCGCGCGCCATGCGCGCAGGGCGGTTATAGGTCGGGATGCAGATGGAGAGCAGCATGGGCTGAAATTGTGCTGCTTGTTTAAAAAAGCGTGCATAGAAAAACGCGGTGGATGGTGCCATGGGAATATTGGGAACGATACGCAATCTGACGCCTGCCGGCTACAGGAAGCATTTGGTGTCAGCCTATCTTTTGGCATACCCTGCGCTGCACGGAATCAAGGTGGAAAGGCTGGAGGAAGGCAAAGTAAGGCTTTCAAAAGGCGGCAAGGCGGCTGTGATTGCAGGCCAGGACTTCATACCAGTCGTGATAAGGAATTTTGGGAGGCTTTTCTCGATTAAGGGGATGGAATACCCCAGCGGCGAGATAGATTTCACGCGCGAGGTGAAGCTGTTTGGGTTTTCCATCCGCACCAACGCACAGGAGGCGCTGTGGATAGAGCCCATCCTTTTAGAGTACAACAAGCACCGCCAGCTGCGCGAGGGCGAAATTGTTTTTGACTGTGGTGGGTACCACGGGACATATTCGCTCATAGCATCAAAGGCAGTAGGCGAAAATGGCAAGGTCTACTGTTTTGAGCCTGATGACGACAACCATGCTGTTGTCAGGGGGAATTTGGAGAGAAATGGCGTGAAAAACGTGGAGCTGGTGAAGAAGGGGATCTGGAACTCCGAGACCACGCTCTCGTTTGTCAAGGACCTGGACCATTCGTCCCAGGTGGATTTCGGGGGAAAGCACCAGGGAAAGACCGTGAGCATAAGCACCACCACGCTTCGGGCGTTTTGCGAGAAGGAAAAAATTGCAAAGCCGGACTTTGTAAAGATGGACATCGAGGGCGCCGAGCTGGAGGCAATCGAGGCATCCCTTGATTTCCTGAAGCAGCAGCAGGTGGATTTCGCGATTGCAAGCTACCACATCAGGGACGGCGAGCAGACGTGCAAGAAGCTTGAGAAGATGCTTTCATCAATCGGCTATTCTGCGCACACCGAGAAAAACAGTGCAGGCGAGCTTATCACGTATGCCAGCCCAGGCAAAAAATCAGGCTGAGCGCTCGTGCGCAGCCTCTGACTTTTCATAAAGCACGGCGTAGGTAGAAAACCACTTGATTGACTTTTCCATGCCCTGCTCGAATGAGTTTATGGGCTCCCAGCCAAGCAGCCGCTTTGCCTTTGATATGTCAGCCATCCAAAAGCCAGGCTCGGTCCTCTTGTTCTCCACAGTGTTCCATGTAGGAGCAGGCGCGCCCGGCATGAGCTTTTGCGCAAGGGCGGCAGCGTCACCCACAGAGTGCTGCCTTCCGCCCCCGATGTTGAATATTTCCCCTGACATTTTTTCGCTTTCAAGCACTGATTGGTAGCCGCGCGCAATGTCCTCAATGTAGATGAAATCGCGCACCGGCGTCGGTGATGATAGGGAGGCGGGCTTGCCAGAAAGTGCGGAAAGTATGAGTGTTGGGATGAGCCTTTTCTTGTCCTCATAATCCCCGAATGCCGAGAATGGGCGGATGATTGCGCATTGGAGCGCGGAGGATGCTGCCCGCAGGGCAATCGCGGTTGCCTGCACCTTGGTCCTTGCATAGTCTGAATACGGCTCAGTGGAATCAGTCTCCTTCATGGGCTGCCCCTTGATGCCGTATTCCGATGAAGTGCCGGTTTGTATGAGCTTTTGCACCCCGTGCTTTTTCGATGCCGAGATTATGTTTTCCAATCCCATGATATTGGTCAGCCGTATCAGCTCGGGATTTTGCTGCGTCGGGTAGGCGCCATATGCGGCGCAGTTCACAACAAAGTCTGGCCTGAATGAGGAGAACGCGGCATCCACGGATTGTGGGCTTGCTATGTCGAACTCCACCAATTGGAAGGGCGCGCCTTGCAGCCGCCAGGTGGTGCCACCCCTGCGCACTCCTGCGCCAACAACATAGCCCTTGGCTGCGAGGAAGTAGGAAAGGTAGGCGCCTATGAAGCCGCCTGCGCCAGTAACCAGCACTTTGCCCATGTTTCATTCTTGCTGCGCTACTTTTTTATAGCATCCTTCCCCATTCTGTGTCATGAGAGTGCTCCAGTTCGTGCATACGTTTGGGGAGAAGAACGGGATTTCGCAGCATGTTGCCAGCCTTGCGCGCGCGATGCCTGATGGCGTGAGCGTGCAGGTGATAGCAGGCAGCGGGAAGGGACTTCCCCTTTTCTCCTCGCTGCGCTTCCCTGTTTTGGAGCTTTGGCGCGCGCTTCGCGCGGATTTTGACGTGATGCACATACATGGCTATGGCAATTTCTACTCGTTTTTCGGCGCGCTTGTTTCCATTGTGAAGGGAAAACCGCTAGTGTGGACAGTGCATGGCTACCCGCGAATACACGGGGCAAGGCGCGCCATGTATTATGTCTACCGCTACCTCATGGCGCCATTCATTTTCTTCCGCGCAAGCAGGATAATCTCGGTTTCGGATGACGTGGTGCAGTTACTGCGCAAGGAAACTAAGAAGGAAATCCTGGTGCTGCCAAACGGTGTGGATTTGGCGCTCTTTTCTCCGCGCGCACCATACACCGAGGCAAAATGCGCCTGCTTTGTGGGAAGGCTGGACCCGGACAAGGGAGCGGAAAGGCTGATGGAGTGCAAAACGCTTCCCTTGCTTTTCATAGGGCCTGATGAGGATGGGGAGAGGGAGAGGCTGCAGAAGAAGGCAGAGAAGATGGGAAGGAAATCGGAGTTCTTGGAAGTGCCATACGAAAAGATGCCTGCCGCATATGAGCGGTGCCGCTATGTTGTGCTGCCCTCCAAGTATGAGGGATTCCCGCTCACTTTGCTTGAGGCGGTGGCAATGGAGCGCCCATTTGTTTCCACAGATGTTGGCCAGGTGCGCGCCACCATGAAGCAGCTTGGCCTGGACGATGGAACGTTCATCCTGGAAGGAGATGTTGGCGCCAAACTTTCTGAGCTTGACAAGAAAGACCTTAAGGGTCAGATGAAAAAAGCAAGGGAGAGGCTGGAGGCCTTTTCCTGGCAAAGCGTGGCTGCCAAAGTTGCCGCTGTTTACAGGCAGGCGCTCTAATTCTGCCTCTTTGACTCCACCGGGTCGATGTAGCCTTCCTTGTTGCCGGTGAAGTTCTGCAGCCTGTAAATCTTTATCTCTCCATTCGGGCTCTTGTAGGCAAGGTCAAAGCCAGGAAGCTCGTCAAGGTAGTAGCCCTTATAGAGGTTGGAGCGGTAGAAGCCTGTCTTGGCATCCTCCATCCCGTCCACCAGCGTGCCGTTGGGCCCTGGCCACACCTTTTGCGTATTGTACACAATCTCGGCATAGGTAATGTCGTTCTGCTCGTCAATGGGGCGCATGAAACCCTTGGAGAGCACCAAGTCGCCATTGGCATCCTTCCTGTCAACGTAATAAGTTGCCGAGATTTTCTCGCCTGTTGCAATCGTGGCCTCGCCCACGCAGTAGGTGGGCTTGGACTGGTCGATTGCCTCCTTGCCCAGCCTGTATGCATACACACCTGTCCTCTGCTGGCTCTCAGATATGGTGCAGAGGTTGGCAGTGGTCTGCATGCGCGGCACCGCAATCCTCTCGGGAGAGTGCTCATACTCGCAATTTGAGGTGCCTGGCTGCTCGTCAAGGGAGGTGGCGCCCTCGTGCACGCACCCAAGGTAGTTCAGCGCGCCATATTTGCCGCCGAATTGGCTGCTGCCGATGAGTTCTACGTCGAAAAGCGCGTAGCGGCTGTCGAAATAGTTCATGCTGGCAACCAAGTCCTCAGTGCTGCCTATGATGTAGTCGTGCGCCACGCGGCCTATCATGCCGCGCGAGGCATGCTCGTTTCGAAGCACAGTGTTCCTGTCGCCAAAGTAGTTGGTCCAGTGGCCATAGTCCCACCATGAAGTCACCCTATCCGAGGTGTCCAGGTGCTTGTTTATCCATTCCATGGAATCTATCCAGTAGTCTGATATCCTGTTGCAGCGGAACCGGGCGGCAGTCACCGCCTCGGACGAGCGCCGCTGCGCGTCAGTGTCGTTTGCAGCAGGGAACAGCTCCTCTGCTTTCATTTGCGACAGCCAGCAGACATTGTAGTCAAACTGGTTGTTTAAGCTGTCCGAAAAGTTCGCATAAGCGCCTGCGTCGCAAAGCGGCTTTATCTGGGAATACTGCACACCCTTGGCGCGCAGGTCCTCGCACAGCTTGGAAACCACGGGCGCCATTGCCGCAGGGTTGTCTTGGTAGCGCATGTCAAGCGACTTTAGGGTGAAGATGTAGGCATATGGCACAGGGCCTGCTGCCTGCTCGTAAACCACGAATATGAGCAGGAATGCGAATGCCACAGACACCCATTTTGGCCCGTCATGCATTATCTTTGCCTTTGATGCGAGGAAGCGGAACAGGCGCTCAAGCTCAGCTATTGCCGCAGCAGCCAGCACCGCAATCATCATGCCTGCAAAGACAGTGTACTTGATTTTGTTTATGCCCACGTAGAGAACTGGGAGGGCGACTAGCAGGATAAGAAACGGGATGGATGGAATTTCGCGCTCCTCGCCCTTTCTGGTGAAGTGGCGCAGCGCAAGCCCTGCCACCGATATTGCCAGGAATACGAACATGAGCGAATCGTCCTTGGTGCCAGTGGTCTGCTTCATGCCTATGAAAACGTTGAAGGAGAGGTCAAGTAGCTTGAAAAGCGCATTGCCCACCATGGTGAAAAGCGAGGCGAGGAAGGACAATGGGGTGTAGAGCAGGTTTGACAGCACGCCCCAGCCTGTCGGGTTTGCCTCGATGTGGCTTTTAGGCACGATTGCGATGAAGCCTGCCTCGCCTTCAAACGAGCTTCCGGCAAGGTTCTGCTCTGCAATGGTGCGCTCGAGTGCAGTCTTGAACTCGGCTGCGCCCAGGTAGTTTGATACCGTGCCTTTTACAAAGCCTCCAACCGGGGTGAGGAAGATTAGGAGAATGCCTACGATTACTGCGGCTCCGATGGCGGAATAGCGCTTGTTGTTATCCCAGCCAAGAGCGATGAGGCGCTGCACAGCAAATGCGAACGCCAAGCCGCCCAATGCCATGAGAACCGGGCCATATGTGAGGCCGCCGATAAGCGAGTCGTTGTAGAGGCCATTGAAAATGACACCGAGCAGGAAGCCGCCGACTGCATATGCAAGGTCAAGGACAAATGCCTCGTTTTTCTTGCCGCGCCAGAAGTAATCGATTGATTGCAGTATGGCAAGCCCGGCAATGGGCAGCGCCACCACTGGCGTGAAGTTGGAGGCCGTGACTGCTATGAAGAATGCGGCTGCGGCAAAGATGCGAAGCACGTCCTCTTTCTTGACAAGGCAGAGCGCAAATGCTCCCATTGCCATGAAAAGCACCATGTTGCCGACAGGCGCGGCCTCGTTGACGCCTGCAGACATCTTGTAGATTGTTATTGGCAGGAAAGCAAGCAGGAAAGCTGCGAAAAGCCCGTAGCGCCTGCCGTAAAGCGAGGAAACCAGCAAGTAAGCCCCAAAGGAAACAAAAGCTGCTGAGATGGGGGGAAGCCAGGAAGAGGTAGTGAAAAGAACGTAGTTGTTGTATTCTGCACCGCCAGTGTAAAGAGAATACCATTCGGCTTCCAGGTATTTCTTGAGCGGCTGGCCACGGTGGGAGCTTTCCTGCAGCTCAGGCCACCATGAAGTGTCATCAGTCATTGGCTCTGCCCCGCCGCGTATTATCTGGCCAGTCCCATACACATACCAGTATGGGTCAAGCTCGGAGTAGATTGGCGAGAAAGGCTGTATCCTTATCCAGAAAGCAAGCAGCATTGCAAGAAGGAGAAGCAGCGGGACTGCAATCGCAATTGCGCTTTCCTTGGTAAGCGTGAATTTTGGCACCTCAGGAGCCTTAAGCGCGAATGCGCCGTTCTTTACGCCCCAGAAGATACCTGCGGCCACAATGGCAAGAATATTTGCAAATACCAGCGTGAGGGAGAATTTTATCCCTATGAGGGACTCCAGGAAAAGAAGGGTAGGGGCTGCAAACATGCCCAGGAAAAAGCCCATGAGAAGCTTTTCCACCACCCCGAGCTTGCTTTTATGCAAAAGTGGCCAGCTGATTGCAACCCCAGGCACTATTGCCGAAAGGAAAACCACTAGCGAAAAGTATAATGCGTCAAATGTGAATGCTGCCATATGTAATCCCCCCTAAGAATGGCATCTTTAGACCCCACCCGCTTATAAAAATACGCCTCGGGAATGTGCAATATGTCAGACGTGCACGTTGTGGGGGCTGGGCCTGCTGGCCTTTTTGCAGGCATTTCCGCCTTGCGCAAGGGTAAGGGCGTGCTTGCAAGCGAGGAGCATGCGCGCGTGGGCGAGCCTGAGGCGTGCTCTGGGCTGATTTCAAAGTCTGGCCTTGAGGCGCTGCGCGCAGGCGCAGGCGTGGATTATTCCAGCGCCGAGATAAACACCATAAACTCGGCAAAAATCATCTGTGGCAAGCAAGAATTCGTCATTTCACCGAAAGAAGAAACTGCGGTGCTCATTTCCCGCTCTGAGTTTGACTCGCTTGCAGCCCAGAGGTTTGTGCAGGAAGGCGGCAAGCTTGAACTTGGCAGCAAGGTGACGCGCGAATTCGAGGCTGACTGTGTCATTGGGGCAGATGGCCCTGCATCTTTGGTAGCCGAGAGGTTCGGCTTCCCGAAAATAAAGTCATATGTGGCAAGCATGCAGGGGGACTTTGCATATGAGTGCCGGGATGCCCATTGCGCCACGCTTTACCTTTCCTCGCGCGATTTTCCTGGTTTTTTCGGCTGGGTGATACCGAAAAATGAAAGCGAGGCGAAAATAGGATTGGGCGTGGCGCTGCCAAGGCACCCGCTTGCTTATTACAGGCGCTTCCTTGCAAGGCTTGGCGTGAAGGGGGCCCCATCTCATGAGTTTGCGGCAGTCATACCCACCTCGGTGCGCGCGAAAACCGCGATGAGGCAGGGAAAGCGCTGCGTTCTCTTGGCAGGCGATGCTGCGGGCCAGGTGAAAGCCACGACAGGCGGCGGGGTGTTTTTCGGGGCAAGCTGCGGCTATCTTTCCGGGAAGAACGCAGATGAGCCTGAGAAATACGAAAAGGAGTGGCGCGCGCAGTACGGGCTGGACCTTGCGCTCCATAGGAAGCTGAGGACGGCACTGGATTTTGCAGGGGGCGAGCCGCCTGGGCCGCTGGTGTCTGCTGCAAAGGCGCTGTTCTTCGATGAGCTGCTCTCGGAGCGAGGCAAGATGGACAGATGGGGGCAGATGGCGTCGCTTGGCACCATATCAGCTTATTTGGGCATTGCCTCAAAAAAAATAAGGAAGGGATAACGATGGGGCTCAAGGCTGATTTGCACACCCACACCATTTTCTCAAAGGACTCGCTTTCGCGCGTGCCAGACGTGCTTCGCTCGGCAGTGAAAAGCGGCATGGGCGCGATTGCGATTACCGACCACGATGAGGTGGAAGGCGCTTTTTTGGCGCAGGGAATGGCGAGGGAGATGGCATTGCCGCTCCAAGTCATTGCTGGCGAGGAAGTGAGAACTGATGAAGGCGACTTGCTTGTTTATTTTGTGAAAAAGAGGATTGCGCCAGGGAAGCTTTCAGATGTCCTGGAAGAGGCTAAAGGGCAGGGTGCAATCTGCGCTGCAGCGCACCCGTATGACTTTGCGCGCCACGGCATTGCGCTTGACAAGCTTCCCGAGGCGCTGCTGAAGCAGCTTGACGGGGTGGAATCGTTCAATGCGCGCGTGCCATTGCCCGTGCACAACGCCCAGGCGCTCAAGTTCGCGCTTGCGCACAAAAAAGCCGTGCTTGCGGGAAGCGATGCGCACTACCCTGCCGAGATTGGCGGCGCGTTTGTGGAGTTTGAGCTTGTTGATGGGGCGCAACTTGACGCGGCTGCGCTTATAGGCGCTGAGAGGAAGATAGGGGGCAAGAGCGCCTCGCCGTTTGTCCGCCTGCACTCGCGCTACGCGGTGCTGAGGAAGAAGCTGGCGCCATTGGTGCCGCTCAAAATCAAATAGATTGAAAATGCTTGCCTGGGAATCCCTGCTGGGAGAGAGAAAATGGCAAAGTCATCAAAGCCGAGGCACATAGCGATAATACCCGACGGCAACCGCCGCTGGGCAAAGAAGAACCGCAAAACCATCCCCTATGCCTACAATAAGGGGATTGAGCACATCGGCGATGCGCTCAAATGGTGCCGCAAGCACAGGATAAGGAAGCTTACCATGTGGGGCTTTTCCACAGAAAACTTCATGCGCGACCGCGACGAGGTGAAAAACCTGTTCGGGCTTTTCAACCAGAAGCTCTCCGAAGGCTTGAAGGAGGACTACAAGAAATACGGCGTGTGCGTGCATTTCCGCGGCGCCCTCTCAACGCTTCCCAAAGACATTGTGGAGAAGATGAAAAAGGTGGAGAGGGACACTGCGAAGAACGGGAAGTACGAGCTGAACCTGATGCTTGCCTATGGCGGCAGGCAGGAGTTGCTGGATGCTGTGAATGCCGCGCTTGCGCGCCACCTGCACAAGGTGGATGAGAAATCGTTTTCCAAACTGCTTTACACTTCAGGCTGGGAAGACCCGGACCTTATCATAAGGACATCGGGCGAGATGAGGATGAGCGGCTTTTTGCCCTGGCAGTCTGCTTACTCGGAATATTACTTTTCCAAGAAGCTCTGGCCCGACTTTGGCGCCTCTGACTTCCGCCGCGCGCTTTCAGAATTCGCGCGCAGGAGAAGGAAGTATGGGAAATAGGGGATGGCATGCACGAGATTGAGAACGCCACGAAAAAAAAGCGCGTGAAGGCAGAATTGGAAATAGCCGACACGGATTTCAAGAGAATGCGCGGGCTGATGTTCCGCGACGAGATAGTGCCCATACTTTTCATCTTCGGATTTGACGGGATTTTTTCCATCCATTCCTACTTTGTGAAAAAGGAATTTGACGCAGTCTACCTTGCCGATGACGGCAAAGTGAACGAGATTTTCCGCAAGATCCCCCCTAACACCGCGCTTGTGCGTCCTGAAAAGAAATCCTCTTTCCTCCTGGAGCTGCCAGTGGACATGACGGACGCGCTTTGCATAGAGGAGGGAGATGTGCTCAGGTGGAAAAGGCCTGAAAAAGGGTGAGCCCATGGAAAACCTTGGCTGGAAGACCGGTAACTGGAGAGCGGAATATAAAACCGGGCTTCGGAAGCTTTCGGCCGAGGAAGAGGAACTGGTTTGCAGAGCCGCTTTGCGGATAAGGGAGAGGGCGCAGAAGGGCAGCAAGGCAGAAGAGAAGGGCGGCGAAGCGCTTGTGAAAGGCTTTCTTTTGGAGGAGTGCGAGGAGCAGGGAATTTCCATTGATGAAGAGCAGGAAGATTACCTTTGCCGCGCCATCCACTTGCAGACGTTTGGCTTGGGCTTCCTGCAGCCCCTTCTTTCCGACCCTTCCCTCGAGGAGATAGCGGTTGTTGGGATTGGGCAGCCTGTCTTTGTTTTTGTGCGCGGCAAGGGATGGGAAAGGACTGATGTGGCGGTTGCCAGCGCGGATTATTTCGTTTCGCTTGTGAACAGGCTGGGAATGGGACTGGGAAGGCGGCTGACTGCGCAGCAGCCGCGCATGAATGCGGTGCTGGAGGATGGCTCGCGATTGCACGCATCCATGCCGCCAATCTCGAATTGCGAGCTTACCATAAGAAAGTTCAGCGAGCAGCCGCTCTCGCCTTTTGATTTGCTGTCGCTTGGCACATACGACGCAAAAATGCTTTCCCTGCTTTCGCTTTGCCTGCAGGCGGATTTGCCTGTGCTGGTGGCTGGCAACACTGCAAGCGGCAAGACCACCACGCTTAACGCCCTTCTTTGCTTTGTGCCTGCAAGCGAGCGATTGCTTTTGATTGAGGAGACGCCTGAGCTCCGCCTGCCGCATCCGCACCAGGTGAGGCTGCTGCCGTTTGAGGAAGGCAGCATTGGCATGGCTGAGCTGGTGCGCGATTCGCTTCGCATGAGGCCAGATAGGGTGGTGGTCGGAGAGGTCAGGACACCGACCGAAGTGCGCGCGCTTGTGGAGTCCGCGCTTTCCGGGCAGGCAAAGGGGTGCTATGCAACATTCCACGCGCAATCCTCGCGCGATGCCATGCTTCGCATGAGGGCAATGGGCTGCCTGGAGGCTGATTTGGAAGGCATTGAAGTTTTCATTGTGCAGCGGCGCATCTCGATTTACAGCGCGAAGAAGCGCGAGCTTTCCGAGGCGCGCAAGGTGACTGAAATTGCAGTTGCAACTGCCGCAGACGTGATGCGCCCAACCGCAGCCTATGACGGAAAAAAATATTGTACAGGCGGCATGAAACTGCTTATGGAAAAAATTGCGCAAGGCACAGGCATGAGCGCACGCGAAGTTGCGGCGGAAATGAAGGCAAGGACTGGATTTTTCAGAAAAACAAGGAAACCGCGCGGGTTTGAAAGCGCATTTGCAGAAATACAGAAGCATTTGTTTGGAGGCGCGAGCCGATGAGCATTGCCCGGCTGGTCGAGGCTGCCTGCAACTTTCCCATCAAGCTTAGATTTTCAGGCGCTTCAGAGCAAAAAGTGCAAAACGGCTTTGCCCGCGCAGCAATTGAGTGTGGGAGCGCGAGCGGCTATCTTTCCTTTTCAATTTTTGCCGCGCTTGCCATCTGCGCTGCGTTTGGAGCAGCAGCCTGGGTGCTTTTTTCCGACGCGATTTTATCTGCCGGCATTTTTCTTTTCTCGTTTGGCATCCTCTTCCTTTTCTTTCTGAAGCTGCCCTCCATCCTTGCCTCGCGCAGGGAAAAAATGATGGAGTCCGAGCTTCCCTATCTTTTGCGCGAGCTTGCGATTTACATCGATATTGGCTTGCCGTTTGAAAAGTGCATTGCAAGGCTGGCAGGCGCGAGATATGAGCTTTCGAGGGAATTTGCAGCTGCCAGGCACGAGATTTCATCTGGCGCTTCTGTGCAAGCTGCCTTTGCGCGCCTGTCTTCCTCAACGGGCTCACTGTCCCTCAAGCGCTCCCTTCTTTTGCTTTCCACCATTTATGAGACAGGCAAAGGAACTGAGCCCCTGCGCAGGATGGCAGATGAGATTTCTTCCGCGCAGATTTCAGACATGCGCGGGCAAGCCGGAAAGTTTTCCTTGCTTGCAATTGCATTCATCGCAGTCTCTGCGCTCATCCCGTCTTTCTTCGCGGTTTTTGCAGCTGTTTCTCCCCTTGTCCTTTCCGAGCCGGTGCAGGATTGGCAAGTTTGGCTGGCTTTCCTGCTTGTTTTCCCTGCGCTGGATGCTGCGGCGCTTGGCGCCATGTTCCTGCTGCTGCCGCCTGTGAAAAAAGAAAGGCATGATGCGCTCCCAGATTATCTTGCAAGCAAGGGCATTCGCGCGGGCAGCAGACAGTTTGCAATCGCGCTTGCCGCGCTCTCGCTTGCGCTCGCAGGCATCTCGCTTGCAGCAGGCAGCGTAATGCTTGCCTTCCTTTCAATTTGCATTGGGCCCGCAATCTATTCGCTTGCCTCGTACTTTTCCGAATCTGAAATGAAGCGTGCCGAGATGCTGCTGCCCGACGCGCTTTACACTGCCGCCTCCACGCACAAGCTGCTTTCAGCCGAGAAAATGCTCTCGCTTCTTGCAAAGGGAGGCTTTGGCAGGGTGTCAGATGCATTTGCGCTCGCGCTTGCAAGGCAAAAAGCAGGCGACAGCTTCCAATCCTCTATGCAAGCGGCAGCCAGGTATTGCCCCACGCCGCTTGCAGCGCGCGCGTTCTCCCTGATTGTTGTTGCGTATGAAACTGGCGCAGACATGTATTCTGCCCTTCGCGAGTGTGCACAGGATGTTGTTTCCTTTTTCGCGCTCCTGCGCGAGCGCGCGGCGCTATTGTCCATCCAGCGCTACACTGTGCTTGCCTCCTGTGCGCTTCTGGTGCCAATCATATTGGGAACTGTTGTTTTCCTTGCGCCCACGCTTTCAGGGGCTTCAGTTGTAGGTGCAGAAGCGCAAGCAGGCGCAGCATTTCTTTCCCAGCTCGCACTTGCATGCCAAATCTACCTGGTGCTAAATGCCGCGCTATCTGCCTTGCTTCTTGCGCTTTCCGAGTCAAATCCCGCGCGCGCAGCGCTTTACTTTGCCATCTGCGCGCCTCTTTCGCTCATTTTCTTCTCGGTCGCAAGCTCAAGCGCGCTTGCGCTGGGGTAACAGCGTTTCCACTGGCACCCCACTGGGAAAGCGTTTATATGTTCAGAAACGTGCAAAAGCAAGCATGCAAACCG
>Ga0172370_10000588_pt1 | contig 56598 bp, 40 predicted proteins | sample LakKiv5m_FD_114538 | JGI IMG/M metagenome (GOLD analysis project Ga0172370, IMG submission 114538) | Freshwater microbial communities from Kabuno Bay, South-Kivu, Congo - kab_022012_11.5m | ecosystem: Environmental > Aquatic > Freshwater > Lake | place: Democratic Republic of the Congo...
ATTGAACTAAAATTTCTAAACACAACTTCTTAAACTTTAACATTCATATAACTTAAAAATAATACTAGTTGTAAATTATGAATCATTTTACTAAAAAAACCGCTTACTTTCATCGAACGCTTAAGTTTCGCTGATTGACTATGAAACTAAGAAACTATCCTAACTATTTGTCCGAAAAAGTGTGGGCACTCCTAAGTTATTCGATTGTTGTTTTTTTTATTATATCAATTTTATTCAGCTAATAGTTTTATTAACATATTCTATGAAAAGATAGCTTTTTTTCTTATTCTAATTTTTTATCTAACTTTGATGATAAATTAGTAATTTGTAAAAATAATTCAACTTTTTTACGGATATAATTTAGTGAGAATATAATCCATAATCATGGAAATCAGAAAAATTATTCATGTTGATATGGATGCTTTTTTTGCTTCGGTCGAGCAAAGAGACCATCCGGAATACAGAGGTAAACCACTTGCTGTTGGTGGTAACAAAATCAGGGGAGTTGTTGCAGCTGCAAGTTATGAAGCACGTAAGTTTGGTGTACGCTCTGCCATGCCCTCAAAGCTGGCTTATAAATTATGTCCAAAGATTATTTTTGCCCGACCACGATTTGAAGCATATAAGGAAGCATCTGATAAAGTTATGGAAATACTAAAAAGATATACTGATTTAATTGAGCAGGTTTCCATAGACGAAGCTTATATTGACGTAACAGAAAACAAATTCTCTATTCCCTCAGCCAAATGGATTGCGATTGAAATTAAGAAAATGATTTATAAAGAAACTAAATTGACTGCTTCTGCTGGAGTTTCTTTCAATAAGTTTCTTGCTAAGGTTGCCTCCGATTATCAAAAGCCAAATGGATTGTTTATTGTAACTCCTGAGCAGGCAGATGATTTCATTGATAAATTGCCGGTCGGAAAAATTCCTGGTATCGGAAAAGTTACCGAAGAGAAAATGCACAAGCTGGGAATTGTTACGGGAGCTGATTTGAAGAGCCGTACAAAATTTTACCTGGGTGAGCATTTTGGAAAGACCGGTTTATATTTTTTCGAGTTGCTCAGACATCAGATTAATGACCCTGTTTCGCCGGAGCATGTCAGAAAGTCAATTGGCTCCGAAAGGACTTTTGATAATGACATAAGTAAGGATGAGGAAATGATACTTGTCCTTAGCAGTATAGCAAAAAGAGTTTCCGAAAGAATGGAAAAGCATGATTTGATGGGTAAAACAGTAACTTTGAAAATCAAATATTTTGATTTTGAAATAAATACCAGAAGCAGAACCGTTCATAATTACATCAATACCGAAAATGAGATTTTCGAGATTGCCTCGGAATTGCTTTTTGTACCCGTTAAACCGATTAAACCTGTTCGACTGCTGGGTATTCAAATATCAAATCTGAATACAGAACAAGACTGGGAAGTAGCAAAGCAGTTGTCTTTGAATTTTTACCATGACAAGCAAGATTTGGTTCGTGGTAAGGATGAAGATTTTTGAGGGGTGAAGGGAAAAGGGAAAAGGGAGAAGGGAGAAGAAAAGAAGTCAGAAGTACTGAAAGACCGAAAGACTGAATGATCGAAAGACCGACAGAAGAATCTAAACGTAAAGGGACGGGAAGTTTTTGCGGAGTTCAGCAAAGCTTTTGTCTAAAGGGTGATTTTTGGGGTTTGTGTCATAGTATAAGACAGATTGTCATTGTGTTGCGACGTTGTAAGTTGTTTCTTTATATACTCTTAATTGTCATTTGGCATTGTTGTCACTGATTTTTTTATTTTTTATTAAGATGACATAAATCAGAGTTTAATTAACCTCAACCGGAATTGCAAAGAACAAGCTGGACGAAATTAGGATATTTGAAATGAACTACAAGAAAAGGATTTTAAAATGGTTTTTATTTTATTTTAAAACCTTTTTAAAAGCTAATAGCTGAAAGCTTAAAGCAGAAAGTTGAAGACAGAAGTCTGAAGTCAGAATACTTCGTGAACTGTGAACCGTGAACTGTGAACCGAAGGAAGAATTTGAACGGAAAGGGATTGGATGTGGTCGTAGAGTTTCGTGGAGTTTTTTCTTTCGGATGTAACATCTGACAGAACTGAATTACGAATATTTTTTTACCACAGAGTTCTCGGAGAATTTACACTGAGGACTCGGAGTTTGGGCTGTTAGTTGTCAGGAAGAATTTAAACGTAAAGGTTGGGAAGTTTTCGCGGAGTTTCGCAGAGTTTTTGCTGTCAGATATAAGAAAGACAGAAAGAGTATCTAATACCGCTGTTTATTTGACTTTATGTTCTGATTCTTCAATAAACTTTAAATTCTGTGCTATAAATTCCTTTGGGTCTATTAATGGTAAAATAAATTGATTGAGATAACTACCTTGTGTCTTGGAAAAAAGAATTCCTCTTGCAGTTGAATAAGCAATGCTAACAAAATTTACAAGTAAATCGTCTGGTAAGCGAAATTTATCACCGTCAATTTCAAGAACTATCTTAATATTGGAAATATGATATTCGGTTGTCAAGACTAATTCCAAAAGATTAATATCTTTTTCATTTAAAAAATAATGATATAAAATCCTAATTGTAACCTGAAAATCATTTAAGTCTATGTTATGACTAAAATCAAGATTAAAACCGACTTTCAAATTCAAAATGTTAAAATTTGAAGTAATATCAAATCCCGGTTCAATCAAATAAAAATTTCTGACGTTAAAGCCTTTAAGATGATAAGTAATTGACTTTTCTTGTTTTTCAGGCGTAATTGTTTTCTTCTTCATTTTTTTTTGAAATATTTTGTTCAATTATGGATATATTTTTGAAAGTTGTATTCGATTTAATAAACGTTGTATTGTTCACTTGGTCTTTGGATAATTTCATTTTCATTTCAGGATTAATTTGTAGATTTATAACAGGTCTTTCACTCTTTGGTTGACCAAGCAAATTATACATGTCATCAATAATTATTTGGTCGATATCTTCAAATTCTATCGCTGGTACTTTCCCTACCGACAAAGCTAATTCAACCATTTTTGAAATTCTATGGTCAAATTCGCCGTTTAGTATTTGGGAAATATATCCTTTTGAAAAACCCAATTTATCGGCAAGATGTTTTCTATTTATATTATTTTTTTCCATGAAATCAGATATAACCTGATAAAGTTTCATCTGAATTTCCAATGTCCAATATTCCGGGCTTTTTAATAATTCTTCTCTAGTCATTTTGTTATTCCTGTAATTAAATATTGTTTTTTAACTTCACGAAAATGGGTAATATCTTTATTTTGAGAATTTTTATACCCACCACATATAATTATTTTACCTGTATCAGATTCGTGAATAACATAAACCCTTAAATTTTTTGTTTTAAACTCGTATTCCTTAACTTTTTCTTTTTTTGGAGTAATATCTTTAAATTGTTTCATTGTCAAAGTTTCAAGATTGGCAACTTTGTTCATTAACGCATAAATTCTTGTCATCTGAGAATAATAATTAATTCTTGCCTCAATCTCAAATTCATCAAATTCACAAACTCCATCCTTTAGTAATTTGAAAAATTTTTGTTTTCCTTTAATAACGTCTAATTCTTTTAACGCAAATATACTCATAATAGTTTACTTATTACTAAACTTTTTCATTAAATTGGTTCAATTTCGGTTAATTATTTAGTAATTTTTCCTTTTGTCTATCATATTCACTTTGAGTTAAGATACCATCATCGAGAAGTTTTTTCAATTTTGTTATTTCATCAGCAATTGAAATTGATGAATTTTCTGCACCTTCCTTATCGCTTTCTTCCTGTTTTTGATATTTCTCTTTAAAATTTCTTTCTAAAAAATTAAATACTGATTCCAAATTTTTGTCTGTACAGGTAAAGAGGAAAAGTTTTTCTAAATTATCATCATCAACTATTGATAGAGAAATAATATTATCAGCATCACTCAATTTTACTTGTTTGTCTCCTAATCCTGTCATACCACCAACAATTGCTCCTACTGGACCTAATAATATTCCACCAACCAATGCTCTACCTACTATTGATTTGCTTTTCTTCCCAATAATTTTTGTTTGCTGTTCTAATCCCCAGTAATTGATTTTCTCTTTTAGTATACCTAATCGATAATATTTAAAACCAGACATTAATTCGATTTCAAGCCCTTTAGGTTTAATTACGAAGTTAATTAAGTGAGTTTTTAAATCAATAACCTTCTGTTCGATTAAATCATCATATTCTTTACTACCTCCGAAATATTTTATCTTGGATATCAACTTGTTATTATATTCTTTACTAAAAATTCCAAATGAACCAAGGATGTTTTCGATTTGTTTTTTATCAAGGATTTCCATATTTATATTCCTAAGTAATATTAAATAATAATTTACTCAATAACAAAAAAATTAAATTTTTAATTTTAATTGCTTTTATTAATACAAACTTACAAAACCTTATGTTATTAATAAAATCAAATAAAATATATATCAATTTAATTCTCAATTATCAATTATTTCTCTCTCCACTTCAAATCGAAATAGCCAGGTTTTTCTTCAATTACTTTTTTCAGGTAGTCATCACCGTAGCCGGAGCTTTTCGGGCTTCTGCCGTTGTCTTTTGTTACATCGTTGATATAGCCGTCGTTGTACTTTACAACAAGGGATTTCCAAAGCTGTTGCCAACGGTCAACAACTGCTTCTGCTTCGTTGACTGAGTAGTTGGTCAGGAAGTCAATTGCGAGTTTTTTGTCGGTTTTGTATAGTGTCATTGCGGCTTGCTCGATAGCGGGTTGAACTGCAAAGAATTTGCCCTCGAGCTCTTGCTGAACGGGTTGAATATCTTTTATTACATAGGAATATTTTGTGTATGCAAGATTTGCAACAAGATTGAATACCCAAAATGCAGATTCGAATGAAAATTCCTTTATGCTACCGAATGAATACGAAGCTGGTGTTCGTGTCATGGAGCAGTAAAGCGGCATGTAAACATTTGTATAGTTGTCGTCAACGCCATACCAGAAGCAGCCACCGATTTCGTTTGGCAGGAATGAACGCATCTGCGAAACGAATGCGAATGCGGTTTGCTGAGTGGAAACGGGGCGTTCCCATGCGTAGGTGTTGACGGTATCGCCGGTGATTTTCCATGTAAGTCCTTTCCAGCGGACAGGGCAACCGAATGGACCTGCGGCTAAGCCCTTTGTCATGTCGTAAGGTGTGCCTTCGAAGTGGTCGCGCATGAGTGAGATGACATCCTGCACGGAAACTTTTTTGTCGGGTTTGATGTAGAGAGGATATGGTTCTGCACCTTTGACGGCTCTCCAGTATGCTTCATCAAATTTTTGCGATGGGGCTATTTGTGAGAAGAATCTCCAGACTCTTCCTTCGCAAAAGAGTGCGGCACCCGGGTCAAGCGGTGCGTAAATATCGGCGAATGAAAACTTGGCAGAGTCGGGATTCCACCAGCCCTTTTTCTTTGCGTATGAGAAAATTTCTTTGTCGTAAAGGCAATTCGCCGGGTCTTTTTCTAAAACTTCTCTTATACGTGGATGATTTGCATGAGCAGAAACATAACCGTCGGGTATGAGGCGTGCGACCCAAAATGCACCTTTTTTCTCACCACCTTTACCGAGCATATCCATAACCCAGCATTCGTTTGGGTCGGCAATCGAGAATGATTCGCCGCTACTGTAATAGCCGTATTCTGCAACGAGGTCAGTCATAACTTTGATTGCTTCTCGGGCTGTTTTTGCTCTTTGCAAGGCGATATACATTAAGCTACCGTAGTCAACCAAGCCGTTGGTATCCCTTAATTCATCACGACCTCCGAAGGTAGTTTCTCCGATGGAGACCTGATGTTCGTTCATATTTCCGATTACTGAATATGTATGCAGTACCTGTTTGATTTTCCCTAAGAATTTTCCGGAATCCCAATCGTAAATTTCGAGTGAGTCTCCTTCTTTGTAATCTGCGGGAGGATGGAAGCGGAGGGGTTCCATGAAGCCACCGGCATCAGCATTGTAAGTAATCATCGTCGAACCGTCAACAGAAGCACCCTTTGTGATAAGATAATTCGTGCAGGAATTTGTAAGATTATATGAAAAAATAATTCCAAATATTATCGCTATTAAGTATCGTATTAAAAACATCTTTACCTCAAAATAAATTAAAAAAATTGTAGGGACACAACTCAATGTGTCCCTACATTGGAACATCACGTTTACCCATTACAAAGATATTAAGAATTTAGGGATTAACCAAAAAAAAACAGGGGTTCAAAATATGAACCCCTATAATTTTTATATCATCCTTTCTTGTCGAAAGATGTCTTTTTTACTTGATAAACTTCACTTCCTTTACAAATCTTGTATCACCGATTTGAATGGAGTATAAATACATTCCGCTTTCAATTCCTGATGGTTTCCAGCTTATTATATGTTCACCTGCGGGTAATTGCTTGTTAATCAGTGTTTGCAATTCGATACCTGCGAGATTATATAATTTTATCGTAACATTATTGTTCGAAACAAGAGTAAAGTTAAGATAATTGCTTTCTGCAAATGGATTCGGATAAGAAACAAGTTTGTATTTTGCTATTGCTTCGTCGTTAACACTACCAAGAGTTTTGACTGTGAAACTCCTTGTTTCAGACCAAGGACCGATACCGGAAGCATTTTTTGCTCTGACTTTCCAATAATACTTGGTTTGATACTCGAGTCCACCAATATTTTTCTGATTAGCAAAACACATTGGGTCATTTAGGAAAAGTTCACCACTGAAGTCATCGGTTTTTGCAACAAGTACTTCGTATATTGTAGCATATTCGACAGCATTCCATTTGAGCAAAAGATTTACATCCACTCCTGAAGCTCCGTCAGCCGGTTCGCTTAGGATAGGAGAATCGTCAGGGGCAATGAGCAATGTACTGAAATGCCATGGTATTGACCAATTGGTTTCGCCACTGTCATTAATTGCAGAAACATGCCAGTAGTATTTGACATCATTAAGTAAACCTGACAAATTATAATATGTCCTTGTAATCGTATCGGTATTTACTAATGGAGTTGAAAATGTTTCGTTGTCTGCTACTTGCAGGTGATACTTTTCTGCTCTGTCAGAAGCAAGCCACCTGAGTGTTGGATTAAGTTCAATTTGCTCTGAACCTGAATAAGGCATTGATAAAATAGGCACAGTTGGACCTCTCGTAATTGTCGTAAATGAACGGACACTCGAAAATGGACCTGCTCCAAATTCATTTTCTGCTTGAACTTTCCAATAGTATTCCTTGTCAGGAGAAAGTCCTGATTTATAATAATGATTATTAGTCAATCCTGAATATCCAAAAGTAACCGGTGAAAAGTCAGGAGTTTCGGCTATATGAATAGTATATGATGTTGCGTCAGGAACTACAGTCCATTCAAAAAATACATTGAAAGAAAGGTCTTCTGTACCATTTGCAGGACTTGTAAGATTTGGTGCAGCAATTACGGAACGGAATTTCCATGGCGTAGAATAACCGATTTCACATTGACCGTAATCGGCTGAAACTCTCCAATAATAATCAACATTGTAAGATGGCAGAGTGTATGAGTATGTGGTTGAAGCTAAACTTGTAACATTCAGCATAGTATCAGCAAAGGTAGCAGAACGTGAAACTTGCAAATGATAAGTCCCTGCTCCTTTTGTAACATCAGTCCATTTGAAAACCAATGATAAGGGTGCTCCTCCTGAATTATTTTGAGGATAAACCGGCTGTACCGGGCTGATGGTTGTAGTAAATCGTCTAAAGTTTGACCAATTACCTGTATTGTTATTGTCTTTTGCCCTGACACGCCAGAAGTATTGAGTTAAACCTTCGGGTAAAGTTGCATTGCTGTAGAAGAGGTCGAATATATTTTCCTGATTTACAACAAGATTGACAAATAAGGAGTCTTTTGAAATCTGAAGCTGATAGGACAGTACCGAAGGCACTGAGTACCATTCAAATTTATATCCTGACAAATCCAAACAAATTCTGCCTTCATAAGGTGAATTCAATGCAGGTGCATCATAGACAGTTTTAAACATATAAGCCGGCGACCAATCCGACTCACAGCCGCTTAAACGGGATTTCATTCTCCAATAGTAAGTGGAATTATAGTTTAAGGTTGCTAATGTCGTTGTGGTTTGGTTTAGATCTACAAAAGATTGCACAATGCTTGTAAAGTTAGAATTTGTTGCAACCTGTATGTCGTAAGTGCTTGCCGGAGTTACCTGAGTCCATGAAAGCGAGGTGCTTGTCGGAATACCTGTAGCATTAGCTGTCGGATAAACTATACCAGGTGCCGCTTGCTTTACTGTAAATGAGTTGGTATCCGACCAATCGGAGATACAGTTGTTGTACTGTGCATATACCCTCCAATAATAAGTTTTGTAGTTTTGGGGCATTGTTGCCGTAAATGTTACTGATGAAAAGGTGGTGGATGGTATGGATTGATAGTCGTAAACAAGTTGACCACCGGAAAAGGTTGTCGAAGATGCTACTTGCAACCGGTACGTTTCGGCACCTGTAATGGAAGTCCATTTGAATAGTGTGGATTTGTCAACACAGGTTTCTGCGTCAGTCGGTAATTGCAAGGTTGGAAAATCACCTTGCGACTTAAATGTTCTGGTTGCGGAAAAATCCTCATGGTCGGTAAATGATGCACTGACTCTCCAGTAGTAGTTAAGATTTCCTGTTGGTAAGGTTACCGAAAAGGTACTTGTAGGGTCTGTAATTACTTCTTCAAGAACGTCAGGTGAAGTCCAAGTGGCGGAAGTAGAAATTTGCAATCTGTACTTTGCTGCATCAGTTACTGTTCCCCAAGAAAAAACGTATTGCTTTGGAACACAGGATGCGTTATTTGCCGGCAAAATCAAACTCGGAGGTGTCTGAGCCGATAAAAGATTGAAGGCAAATAGCGATAAGACCGTTAATATCATTAACTTAACGGTAACTTTGGCTAAGCTTTTCATAATTAATCTCCTTAGATTTAACGAAACTATTTTAATTATTTTCAATTTCATATATTTATTTATACTTATTGACGATTACTTTTAAAAATATTTATAAAACAAATCAAAAAAAATACCAAAAATCATAAACTTAGGAAAATTTTGTATTTTTTTTGGATAATTGGCAATAAAAATAATATTTTTGCGTTAAAATGTTGGCACTCGTTAGCGAAGAGTGCTAAAACTGCTAAGGGCAGAAAGCTTAAAGCGGGAAATTTTGAAATAATGATAAATTTGTTTAATTATTAAAAAAGGAGAGTAAAGATGAATTTAACACCATTGCATGACAGGGTGATTGTGAAGCCATCAGAACCGGAGGAAATTACCAAAGGTGGAATTATTATACCTGACACAGCTAAGGAAAAACCTCAGCAGGGAGAAATCGTAGCAGCAGGTAGCGGTAGAATGAATGATGAGGGTAAGATTATACCTTTGACAGTTAAAAAAGGTGATAAGGTTTTATACGGAAAATACTCAGGCACAGAGATAACAATTGATGGTGATGAGTATTTGATGATGAGAGAAAGCGATGTTTTTGCGATAATTAAATAGCAGAAAGCTGAAAGCAAAAAGTTGAAAATAGAAAGTTTAAAAGTAGAAAGTTTAATTTAAAAAAGAGAAATAAAGGAGATTTAGATATGAGTAAATTAATTGATTTTGAATTTGAAGCACGTACCAAGTTAAAAGGTGGTGTGGATAAATTGGCAAATGCCGTTAAGGTTACTTTGGGACCTAAAGGCAGAAATGTTGTAATTGACAAGAAATTCGGGGCACCGACAGTAACTAAAGATGGTGTAACTGTAGCAAAAGAAGTTGAATTGGAAGACCCAATCGAAAATATGGGTGCAAACATGGTGCGTGAAGTTGCTTCGAAAACAAGCGATGTCGCAGGTGACGGCACGACTACTGCAACAGTTTTGGCTCAGGCAATTTACCGCGAGGGATTGAAGAATGTTACAGCAGGTGCTAATCCTATGGATTTGAAACGTGGAATCGAACTTGCAGTTAGTGCTATTACAAAGGAATTAAAAAACATTAGCAAGGAAGTCGAAGGCAAGAAGGAAATAGCTCAGGTTGGTTCAATTTCTGCAAATAATGATAAGACAATCGGGGACTTGATTGCAGAGGCAATGGAAAAAGTCGGCAAAGACGGTGTTATCACTGTTGAAGAAGCAAAAGGGACAGAAACTGAATTGGAAGTAGTGGAAGGTATGCAGTTTGACAGAGGATATTTGTCACCTTACTTTGTTACAGATGCCGAATCTATGGAAGCAATTTTGGAAGACCCATACATCTTGATCCATGATAAAAAGATTTCTGCTATTAAAGATTTATTGCCGATTTTAGAAAAGACATCTCAGGCAGGTCGTTCATTGCTTATCATTTCTGAAGATTTGGAAGGTGAAGCTCTTGCAACTTTGGTTGTAAATAAATTGCGTGGTACTCTTAGAGTTGCTGCTGTAAAAGCTCCCGGTTTCGGTGACAGAAGAAAAGCTATGCTCGAAGATATTGCAGTTTTAACAGGTGGTACTGTTATAAGCGAAGAAAAAGGATTCAAACTCGAAGCCGCAAATCTTTCTTATTTGGGTAATGCAAAGAAAATTACAATTGATAAAGACAATACAACTATCGTTGAAGGCAGCGGTGAAAGCAATGCAATCAAGCAGAGAATCAACGAGATTAAAAACCAGATTGAAAAAACTACAAGTGATTACGACAGGGAAAAACTTCAGGAAAGATTGGCAAAGCTTAGTGGTGGCGTTGCAGTTTTAAGAATAGGTGCATCAACCGAGATAGAAATGAAGGAAAAGAAAGCACGTGTAGAAGATGCTTTGCATGCCACAAGAGCCGCAGTCGAAGAAGGTATCGTTCCCGGTGGTGGTGTAGCATACATCAGAGCATTAAAAGCACTTGACAAATTAAAAGGCAACAACGATGACCAGAATGTCGGTATTGCAATTATTAAAAAAGCAGTCGAAGAGCCGATTCGTCAAATCGTACATAATACGGGTGCAGAAGCATCAGTTGTAGTTAATAAGATTAAAGACGGCAAAGGAGCATTCGGTTTCAATGCCGCTACTGAGAAATATGAAGATTTGTTTGAATCAGGCGTTATTGACCCGACGAAAGTAACGAGAGTGGCATTGGAAAATGCGGCATCAGTTGCAGGACTTTTGATAACTACAGAAGCTACCATCGTTGAAAAACCCGAAAAGGAAAAAATGCCAATGATGCCTCCTGGTGGAATGGGTGGTATGGATGGAATGATGTAATTCAGTGAATAGTGAATAGTGAATAGTGAAAAATAGTTAAATTTTTCGTTAACCAAAAAAATCCTGTTGTATGAAAATATGGCGGGATTTTTTTATATAGCTTTAAGATGAAAGCAGAAAGTTGAAACCAGAAGTCTGAATGACCGAAAAACCGAATTACAGAAAGACAGAAGAATTTTACGCAGAGAGGCAAAAGTCTGAATCGGGATTTTTATGATTTATTTGATTTGCATGATTTGAACACACCCCTACTCCTCTCGAGAGGGGAGAAGAATTCACGAGAAGAAGCAAAGGGTCGAAGATGCAAAGTATCAGAATTGCTGATTGTAGTTGTCAGTTGTAATGACTTAGAGAACTGGAATAATTTCAATCAAATCAAAAGATTATTTCATTCACCCACACCCAATCGCTCTTCCACCTCAAAAGTAGCAAGACTAACTGCCCTCAAGATTTCATAAGAAATGGGCATTTCACAAAACAATTAAAAATTCTTATAAAAATTTCTGATAAATTTATGAAAGTTGTCCCAGACAGAAAAAACATTAGTGCTTAATACATTTAATGGAACTTCATCTAAATTAAAGCTGTAACCGTGAATGAAAAAATGCCTGAAAGCCAGATATTCATATAATTCATCAGCTATCTTTTCAGATATAATACCGGAAGCAACTGATTCTTCCAAAAGGTCTTTGTGCCATGTGTCAGTTTGGAGCACATTCTTATTAATAAATTTTAGAGTCTGTTTGAGAATATTCTCAATACCATTGTAAAAATTATGCAAAAAAGTAGCCATAGCCGCAAGGTCATTAATATCCTTGGCATTAATATCATTGGCATTTTTCAGGTGTTTTAGTGTTTGTTTGATGTTATCAATTTCAACACTGATTTTTGGAGGCACATTATCCATAAATTCTAATACCTTCATTTTCAATTAATTTATTGAAACTTGTGTCAAATGACAAATCAACGACATCAACAGGTTTTTTTAAATATCGTATAAGTTCACCATAGAACCTGAAGAATTTATACCTCTCCAATCCTTTAATAGCAATATCAATATCCTTGTAATCTTTATCCATTTCAAGAGCTGAACCAAATAAATAGACTTCAGAAACATTGTGTTTCTTTGCGGCTTCACTTATTATAGTTATTTCTTCTTTTGTTAACATTATGCAATTTAAATAAAAACCATGATTTCAACAAACTTCTTTATTGCCCTACATCCAACTTCTCTTCCACCTCAAAAGTAGCAAGACTAACTGCCCTCAAGACTTCATAAGAAATGGGCATTTCTTTGCCATGCTTGAGTGCATCTATTACAGCAAATACTTCTTCACGATGCCCTTTTCTGCCGTCGTAAGTTTTCTTTGTTTGCTTTGAGTTTCTGTATAAATCTAAAGTGCGAAAGTCTTTCATTATTGCAGAACTGCCTTCGCAAAATACTTCGCAGTATTCCTTCGGCAATCCCTTGTCGCCATTTGCCAGGTAAAGAATTGTTCCTACAGAACCATCTGCAAATTTAATTGTAATCGAAACATTATCGCGGTTCTTCATGTCATTATCTGCAGTAGAAAGAGAGACTGCGTGAATATTTACCGGTACTGAATTTGTAAGGTAAACCATGCAGTCAATGAAATGGCATGCTTCACCGATTATCCTTCCACTCTGCTCGGGAAGTTGCGACCAATGACCTTTTGGTATGTATCCGGCATTAACGCGATAAAGCATACTCATAGGTGCTTTTCTTTCGCTGAAGAATTTTTTAATATCAACAAATGGCTGTGAAAATCTGCGGTTGTACCCGACCATTACCCGACCATTATATTCCTTTACGGCTTTGTCAATTTCCTCGAGCTCCGCGTAATTGACTGCAAGCGGTTTTTCGACATAGGCAGGTTTTCCTGCTCTAATTGATTCAATCACAAATTTTGAATGAATGTCGTGCCTTGTTGCACAAAAAATTGCATTTACGTCTTTGTTATTTATCATTTCGATTGAATCTGTTGAACTCAATGCAAATCCGAATTTCTTTGCGGCTGACTGAGATGTTGCAGGTTCGGCAGATGTTACTGCGACAAGGTCAGCACCGGCTTTTTGCAAATTCGGAATCAAATATGTCTGACCGAAAGTACCTGCACCAAGAAAAGCAATTTTTACTTTTGACTTTGGTTCATAGCGCTTGAGTTCAATTGTCCTGTTGATTTTTTTGTCTTCAGATGAAGGATATTTCAGTAAAATCCCCAGAAACTTTTCTGATGTTTTTCCTGTGATAATATCATAAGCTTTTACTGCATCTTTTATATCGAATGTATGAGTAGTCATCGAAGCAACATCCATTTTCCCCTGAGCAATGAGTTCGAGGAAAGATTGCATATTCCGATTCTCAGTCCAGCGGACAAAAGCGGGAGGATAGTCTTGTCCCAATTCCTCGTAGAAGGTATCATATCTGCCGGGACCGTAACTGCAGGAGATTGTGATTTCCAGCTCTTTCTGGTAAAAAGGTGAACGTTGAATATTCATACCAACGGCACCAACAACAACAACTCTGCCTTTCTTTCGAGCTAATTGAATAGCAAGTTCCATTGGTTCATTTGAGCCGGTGCTTGCTGTGATTATGACTGCATCACAACCTAAGCCCTTTGTGAAAGCACTAATATTTTTCACAAAATCCATACTGCTCGGATAGCAGACATCGCAACCATATTTCTTAGCGGTTGCAAAAAGGGATTCGTCAATATCCATACCGACAACATTACAGCCCGATGCTTTAAGCAACTGTACAGTAATTTGTCCAAGCAAACCTAAGCCAACGACAGCGACATTTTCACCAAGTCGGACATTTGCCTGTCTGACTCCCTGCATAGCTATAGAGCCAAGAGTTGTGTAAGATGCATCCTCCAAAGTGACATTATCAGGAATTTTACAAGCTAAATTTTTGGGTATGGCGATGTATTCTGCATGATTGGCAAAACCAGCACCACCACAGGCGACACGGTCTCCAACTGCGAAATCGTCGCAATCAGTTTCGACAACTGTTCCTGCGGCACTGTAACCCAATACTTTATAATCTTCGAGCTTTGACATCACTCTATCGTAAGTTGACTTAATGCCTTCTTTTTTGACATAATCCAAAACGAGTTTAACCTGTTCGGGTTGTTTCTTTGCTCTTTGTAGCAAGGAAGATTGTGCATTGGAAACGGAAGTTTTTTCCGTTCCGGCACTGATTAAGGAAAAAGCAGTTTTAACGAGAATACCGTTTTTCGGACATTCGGGAGCGGGAAGCTGTTCGACGAGCATTTCCCCTGATTTTTGATATTGAACTACCTGAAGCATAGAGTTTAAATAATATAATCAAATTAACAATAAAAATATCTTCAAAGTTAAGAATTTAAGAGGAATTAACTAAAAAAGAATTGTAAATGTTAATACTAATTAAGTATAATTCTCCTAAATCTCATTATTTTTGTAACTTATAATTTTAAAAGTTAATTAAATAATGAAAATCGGAAATATCGAGATAGAGCATGGATTGATTTTGGCACCGATGGAAAGTGTTACAGACCTGCCCTTCAGGTTGATATGCAAAAAGATGGGGGCTGAACTTGTTTATACGGAGTTTATAGCTTCTGAAGCTTTGATACGCGATGTCGAAAAATCAATCAGGAAAATGAAAATACTGGACGTTGAACGCCCCGTTGCCGTGCAGATTTTCGGCTCAAAGACTGAATCAATGTGTCGCTCTGCAAAGATGGTTGAAGATTCCGGGGCTGATATTGTTGATATAAATTTCGGATGCTGGGTAAAAAAAGTAGTTAATAATGAAGCAGGAGCGGCTTTTTTGAAGTGTCCGGAAAAAATGGCTGATATGGTCGGGGCTGTGGTTAATTCTGTTTCAATTCCAGTTACTGCAAAAACAAGACTTGGTTGGGACAGCAATTCAATTGTGATTGTAGAAACTGCAAAAATGCTCGAGAAGGCAGGTGTCTCGGCTCTTGCTGTGCATTGCAGAACAAGGGCTATGGGTATGAGCGGTAAAGCTGATTGGTCATGGATTCCTAAAGTCAAGGAAAATCTGAATATACCGGTTATTTTGAATGGTGATGTAAATACTCCCGAGGATTGCAAAAGGGCTTTCGAGACAGTTAAGTGTGATGCCGTGATGGTTGCAAGGGGAGCAATCGGCAATCCGTTTATTTTCAGGGAAATGAAGGAATATCTTTTGTCGGGAACAATAATAAAGACTTCCGTCAGGGAAAAAATTGATACATGCCTCGAGCATCTTCGGATTTCAATGGAATACAAAGGTGTGAGAAAAGGGATTATTGAATTCAGAAAAAATTACAGTGGTTATTTGAAAGGAATGTTTGGTTCATCTGCTGTAAGACAAAAACTTGTTCTAATGGAATCTTACGATGATATAAAAAATACTTTGGCTGATTTTTATGAGGAACTTGTCAAGAACAACAAAATTGACGATATTGTTAATTAAAAAATAAAATGGAGGTGAGTATGAAAACGATTATTTCTGTTTGTTTAATTATATTTATTTTCGGATTCTGTGATTTAAAAGGTCAGGACAGTACACAAATAGAACATGATTCCACAATGCTCTATAAAGTTTATTTGCAGGACGGCTCGAAGTTTGTTGGTAAAATATTGTATGAAGATTCACAATATATTATTCTCAGAACAGAATCAATTCAGAAAATTGAAATTAAAAAAGAGCAAATTAAAAAAATTGTAAAAGTTGATGAGAGCAATTTAGAAGAAGCTGATGATTGGTTCGAGAATCCAAATTCAACAAGGTATTTATTTGGACCTTCGGGTTATAATCTCAAGAAAGGCGAGGGATACTATCAGAATACACTCTTATTCTTAAATTCATTTAATGTTGGTGTTACTGACTTTTTGTCTTTGGGAGGAGGAATCGAATTTATTTCAACATTTTCAACTCTTGCAAATGGAGACTTTGACCCTATTTTTTTTATTACTCCTAAAGTTGGATTCGAGATTACTCATGACTTTAACGCAGGATTAGGTATATTATATGTTAGTTTACCTTTTTCGACTTCCGATGAATTTGGATTTGGAATTGCATACGGGGTTGCTACTTATGGTTCTCCCGACCATAATATTACAGGAGGTTTAGGATGGGGTTATATTGAGGATGAGTTTTCTGAAAAGCCGATAATAATGGTAGCGGGAATGACTCGTATCTCAAGAAAAACTGCATTGGTTACTGAAAACTGGTTTGTACCAAGTAATGACTACTATGCTTTTTTTTCATACGGAATCAGATTCTTTGGGGAACAACTGGCTGTTGACCTTGCATTTGTTAACAGTGCAGATATTGCGGAGTGGCTGATTATAGGTATTCCTTATGTGAATTTCACAGTGAAATTTTAGATGATTTTATAATCAATATTTAAAAAAATAAATCGTCAAAATCTCACGATAATAAAATAGGTGTTTAATAAAATTTAACGATTGACATGGAAAACAATGTTTATGAATTTAAAGCTGAGATGAAGCAACTGCTTCACCTGATTATCCATTCATTATATACTAATCCTGAAATATTTTTAAGGGAACTGATATCGAATTCATCTGATGCTTTGAATAAAATCAGATTCAGACGGCTTACCGACACTAACCTGATTGACCCTGAAACCGAGCTGACAATAAAAATTGAAGTTGATAAGGATAAAAAGACATTTTCCATTGAAGATACCGGAATCGGTATGCTCAGGAAAGACTTGATTGAGCGAATCGGGACTGTTGCAAGTTCGGGTACACTTGAGTTTTTGAAAAACCTGAAGCAAAATGATAACGGAAAGCAAAAACAGTTGGATGGCGAACTCATTGGTCAGTTTGGCGTAGGATTTTATTCGGCATTCATGGTTACGGATGAAATAACAATTGAAACATTGTTTGCTGATTTGGATTCACAACCTTGCAAATGGATTTCTAAAGGTGAGGAAAAATTTACAATAGAAGAGTGTGACAGAAAAAACAGAGGAACAAAGATTTATTTCACTTTCAAAGATGAATACTCTCATTTTTCAGATTCAGAATCAATCAAAAACATTTTACAAAAATATTCCAACTTTGTGGATTTTCCGATATATGTCAATGGAGAAGAAATAAACAAAGTTAAACCGATTTGGCAAAGGAAAAAAGATGAAATCAAGGAAGATGAATTGAATGAATTTTACAAGTATATATCCAATGATTTTCAGGACCCCTTGGGGCATTTGCATTTTACGATAGAAGGAAACATAAACTTTAAGGGATTGGTTTTTATTCCGCAGTCAGCACCCCAAACGATTTATTCTGAGATGATGAACAAATCACTGCAACTTTATTCAAAAAGGATTTTTATTCAGGATGATTGCCTCGAACTTCTGCCTGATTACTTAAGATTTTTAAAGGGTGTGGTTGATACAGAGGATTTACCTTTGAATGTTTCACGAGAGGTTACTCAATCGAGTCCGCTTATTGCCAAAATAAGAAATGTCATTACTGGTAAAGTTCTGGGGGTGCTTGAGGATTGGTCGGCAAATGACAAAGAGAAGTTCGAAAAGTTTCACAAGACATGGAGTTCTTTGTTCAAAACAGGCATCAATAGTGATTTCACGAACAAACAGAAAATAATTGACCTTTCGAGGTATGAGACTTCCGGACTCGATAAAGGGAGGTTCAAATCTTTGAAAGAGTATGTTGAAACGATGCAGCCGGAGCAGAAAGACATTTACTACCTGATGGGTGACAGCAGAGAGTTGATTGAAAAAAATCCAAATCTCGAGTATTTTAATAAGAAAGGAATTGAAGTAATCTTTCTTTATGACCCGGTTGATGTATTTACGTTCCCATACATTTTCTCTTATGACGGGAAAAACATTAAATCAATTGATAAAGCCGACATTGACTTTGGCAAAGATGATGAAATTAAAAAGGACAGCTTGAAAGAAAAGCAAAGCAAGTCTCTGATTGAATTCATTAAATCGAAACTTGACACAAAAGTAGAAGATGTTATTGAATCAAAGCGGTTGGTTGAGTCTCCTGTGTCTTTGGTTAGCGGTGCAAATGCGCTTGACCCGCAAATGGAAAAAATGATGCAGTATTTCGATAAAGAATTTACCAAGTCAAAGAAAATTTTGGAGGTCAACACATCGCATCCTTTAATTAAAAATCTTCACCATTTGTTTGAGCAGAACAAAGATGACGAGTTATTGTCCAAATCAATAAATTTGCTGTATGAAAGTGCAGTGTTGATTGAAGGAAAGCTTGAAAGTCCATCTGATTATGCAAAGCTTGTGTTTGAAATGCTGGAGAAATTAAGTAAATAAAAAACCGGTTCCGGGAAGTGGAACCGGCAAGCTTATATGTTATAAATAATTAGCTAGGGGTTGTGTAGAAATATTCTTATCTTGTAAATTGCTTACAAAACACAACATATAAAGCTACTTTACAAATATGTGAATAAACAAATCCATTGTCAAATAAATTCTGCATACGGTTGTTTTTTTGCTGTAAAATACTGATTTATATTGGTAAATGGTATTAGGCAAGTCCTTTTAATTTTCAATTTGAAATTTAAAATTTTCAATCAATTTTCAAACAGCTTAAAATTTAAAACTGAAAGCCAAAAGAATTTTAAAATTTAGTCTATTGTTCTTGCAGTTATCAGAGTTAAGTTATATAATAGTATTAAATTAAAGATTGTATATTGATTTTAAATTAAAAATTGCAAAATTGAAAATAATATTATTCCTTTTGGGTGTGTCCCGGTAAATTTAAGGGCTGTGTCAAGTTTTTGAAACAGCCCCTGTTATGCTTATCCCTGCTTTCCTAATTCATTACTTATTTTATCAATGAGTTCTTTTGATTTCTCTTGTGCATTTTGCATAAATGGTGTAAGCAAATCAATTGGTACGGGGAATACAATTGTTGAATTCTTTTCTGTTGCAACATCAGCCAAAGTCTGCAAAAATCTAAGCTGAAGTGCGATCGGGAATTCCTGAATTTGCTGAGCGGCATCAGCGAGCTTTCTTGCCGCCTGGAATTCACCGTCTGCGTTAATGATTTTAGCACGTCTTTCTCTTTCGGCTTGTGCCTGACGAGCCATTGCTCTTTGCATTTCAATCGGCAGGTCAATTTGCTTTACTTCGACTGAAGACACTTTGATACCCCATGGCTCAGTATGTTCGTCAATAATTTGCTGAAGCCGAAGGTTGATTTTTTCCCTTTCGGCAAGAATTTCGTCCAGGTCGGATTGACCAAGAATGCTTCTCAATGTGGTTTGTGCAAGCTGATTTGTGGCGTAAAGATAATTCTCAACGTCAACTATTGCTTTGTCAGCTTCCATTACGCGGAAGTATAAAACTGCATTGACCTTTATCGAAACGTTGTCTTTGGTGATGACGTCCTGCGGTTCGATATCCATAACGACAGTTCTTAAACTGACACGTAGCATCTTATCAATAAACGGGATTAAAATGATAAGTCCGGGACCTTTGACGGCTATCAGTCTTCCGAGACGGAAAACAACAGCTCTTTCATACTCACGCATGACCTTGATTGATGATGCAAGTATCAATAAAACAAATGCGGCAATTACCAGTGTTGGCATAATTTCTCCTTTTAAATTAGTGATGAAATTTTATTTTTAAATAATAATACTCAAATTTATTAAATTTATTTTGACAGCTTTCCTACTTTTAATAACATATTTTTTACTGAAAAAACTTCGACGAAATCGCCTTTCCTGATTTCATCTTCTGTAACTGCAGACCATATTTCGCCATGTACTTTGACTTTGCCTCTGCTGTTTTTATTGAAATCCGACATAGCTATTCCTTCGTCATCGAGCATGGCTTCCTTGCCGCTTGCAGCTTTTCTAGTTTGTGCTTTCAAACCGAGTGCGGCAATGAAGACGAAGAACAAAGTCGTAACGATTACTACTGTAATTATTAAGCTCATAGATATACTCACAAATTCAAGTTCAGATGCGGGTTCAATCAGCATGAGCGAACCAAGCAAAACACTGACGACCCCGCCTATCGTCAGCAAACCATAGCTTGGAACCTTGATTTCGAGAAGGAATAAGACAACCGCAAGCAGCATCAGAGCCAATCCTGCATAGTTAACCGGCAACATCTGCAAAGAGTATGCCGCCAGAATAATTGCTATGCCGCCAATAACACCCGGGAATATAGAGCCGGGATTATAAAGTTCGAAGAAGATTCCGTAAATTCCCAGCATAAGTAAAAGGTATGCTATATTAGGGTCGCTGATAATTCCGAGAATCTTAATTCTCCAGCTTTGTTCGTGTCTTACGATTTCAGCATTGTTTGTATTAAGGGTAAAAGTGCCGGAAGCCAGTTCAACGCTTAAACCGTTAATAGCTCTTAGCACAGAATCAATATCGGGACAGATGAAGTCTATTGCATTGCTGTCGAGAGCTTCGGTCTCGGTAGCCGCAATACTTTCCCTAACTGTCCTTTCAGCCCAACCGACATTTCTGTTTCTTCTACTTGCAATTGAACGCATAAAAGCTGAGGCATCATTTGTAACTTTGTCTGTCATGACTGCATTCGAATCGCTTTCGCCACCTAATCCGACAGGATGGGCAGCACCGATGTTTGTTCCTGGAGCCATGACTGCGATATTTGCGGCAAGTGTAATGAAGACACCTGCTGAGCCGGCTCTTGCACCAGCGGGTGCTACATAAACTACCACAGGTACATCTGCAGAGAGCAAATCGCTGACTATGTCTCTTGTTGATTCGAGCAAACCTCCGGGCGTGTTCAGCTTGATTAGCAATGCTTCTGCTTTTTGCTCTTCGGCAAAGTTGATTCCTGATTGAATATAATCTGCTGTAGCAGGACCGATACCGCTTTTAATATCAATCAAAATGATTTTATTTTTAGCTAAAGCAGAGCTAAAAGTTATGATAAAAATCAGCAAAATATATTTGACTTGTTTCATTATTCCGTATTCTCTGAAAATTTCATTTTATAAACAACAATATATATATTTTTCCTGACTTATAAAATAATTAAAAATAATTTATTTTATTAATACTAAATGATTGCTTATTTTATTAAGTTCATAATCTTGAATTTTAAAATTAATTGGAGGATATATGCAATTTGAGACACTGCCGGCAATGTATAATGAACTTGCGAACAAGTATGGAAATTCCAAAGCGGCGATAAAGTACAAACTTCAAGGAGAGTATAAAAGCATCAAACACGATGAGTTAAGGGAAATGGTAGAGTGCTTTGCATTGGGGTTGATGGAACTGGGTATTCGGGAGAGGGATAGAGTGGGTATTGTTTCTGAAAATCGCGTAAAATGGATAATAGCGGATTTGGGAATACTTAGCATTGGAGCAGTTAATGTTCCTATTTTTCCGACTTTGAGTTGGAAACAGGAGGGGTATATTTTTGGGAATTGTTCAGCTACAGCAGTGGTGGTTTCGAATAATTTCCAGTTGCAGAAGATTTTGGAGTTTAAGAAGGATATGCCTTCTCTCAGGCATGTGATAGTTATGAATAATGACTTTACGACAACAGATGTTTCGGTCAAATCAATGGCTGATGTAATGCAAAGAGGTAAGGAATTGAGAACTTCCGAAGAGAGAAAATTGCTTTTGCGTGAGAGGATGAACAGAATTAATACTGATGACCTTGCAACGATAATTTATACAAGCGGTACTACGGGCGACCCTAAAGGAGTTATGCTAACTCACAAAAATATATTGTCAAACATTGAGGGAGTTTTTGATGCAATTCCTTTGAGCGATAAGGATACTTTTTTGTCGTTTTTACCGATGTGTCATTCTTACGAAAGGACTACCGGGTATTACTCATCTCTTGCAACAGGAGGTACGGTTGCTTTGGCTGAATCGCTCGAAACAGTTGCCGCAAATTTGCAGGAAGTGAAACCAACAATGATGACGACTGTACCAAGATTACTTGAAATAGTAAAAAAGAAGATATATGCCAATATTGAAAATGAATCTGCTGCCAAGAAAAAAATCTTTAATTTTTCGATTGATGTCGGCAGGAGATATGTCAGAAAAAATTTGAATAAAGAAAAAATCCCATTAACATTGAAAGTTCAACATGCACTTGCAGATAAGCTCGTATTTTCAAAAATACGAGAAAGATTTGGGGGAAATCTGAGGATGTTTGTTTCCGGCGGTGCCGCTTTGAGCGATGATGTTTGCGAATTTTTTCTTGCGTCAGGCATGACGGTTATCGAAGGTTACGGGTTGACGGAAGCGTCTCCTGTTATATCGGCAAATCGTCTCGATAATATTGAAATTGGTTCGATTGGCAAACCTTTCTTTAATGTTGAAGTAAAATTTCTCGATGACGGAGAATTACTTGTGCGTGGACCTAATGTGATGAAAGGATATTGGGATGATCCTGTTGCCACCAATGAAGCGATTGATGAGGAAGGATGGTTATATACAGGTGATATTGGTAAATTCACCGAAAGAGGAAATCTGAAAATAACCGACAGAAAAAAACATATTTTGGTAAGTAGCGGAGGTAAGAATATTGCACCACAGCCGATTGAAAATCTTCTCTCACAAAGTCCTTTTATCGAGCAATGTATTTTGATTGGTGACAAACGCGAATATTGTACAGCTTTGATTACACCTGACTTCGACCAGTTGACTAAACTTGCAAATAACTTCGGAATAAAATTTGAAAATGTTTCAGAGCTTATTTCAAATGATAAAATTATACGAACTATCAAGCAGGATATTGACAGGTTACAAAAAGACCTTGCTAAATACGAAAGAGTTCGTAAGTTTTCATTGTTGTCACAGCCATTTACAGTCGAAAACGGGGACCTTTCACCCAAAATGAGTGTCAAGAGGTTTGTTGTGGAACGGAAGTTTGCTCAGCTAATCGAATCTATGTATGGTTTTGAAGGGGAAGATTAGTTGTGTGTTGTGTGTTGTGATTTGTGTGTTGTGTGTTGTGTGTTTAAATTGTCACTCTGAACGTAGTGAAGAGTCTATAATTTTTATCTATTTAGATTCTTCGCTTCGCTCAGAATGACAGGATACAATTTTTTAAGTTATTTCAAAATCTATTTGTTAATAACAAATGTATTATAATATTTCTCACTTCCACTACCAATGCTATAAAGATAAACACCCGAAGGTAGATTACCGGAATCAAATTTATATTGATTTTCACCTGCAGATAAACCTGTTAAAACATCTGTTTTAAGGAGCTGACCATTAATATTATGAATTGTAACTTTTGCATCTCCCGGGTTTCTCAATTGAAATTCTATAGTTGTCTCCTCTGAAAATGGATTTGGATAATTTAACATTTCTAAATTTTTTTGAACATTTTCAGTAACATCAATTACACCATACTCATAAGTTAACCTTGTATTTCTGAGCCAGTCGTTGACGAGCCAGATATAGAATTGAAAGTCGGTAATAAAATCGTACTCATTATATGTAACATAAACAATTTCTTTTTCAGTCCATTCATCGGAACGCATTTGCATTTTGTGTCTTTCGGTTACATTTCCTCTTTCATCATAAGTTATCGTTGTTTTTGATGGTTCTCCCCAATCAATTGCAACCCAATCCTGATAAATTTCTTCAACAATCCTGTCGTTTTCATCATAACTCCAAACAAAACGATAGTCTTTTTCGTATTCATCGTCATAAGATTTATAATGTATTCGGGAAATTCTCCTGTCTTGTGCATCATATAAAATTGAATCCATGTAATCGAGCAGAAGTTCCTGACCATACCAAAACTTATACTCCTGACCCATATATTTACCATCCTGATAGAAAAAAGTAGTGATGTTTTGATTTACCCAATTTTCGTTTTTGAATTTTTGGTTGAGTAACTCAATCAGATTTCCGTCGTTGTCGTATGTATTTGTTAGTTTGGTAGTATCCGGTAAAATTCCCTGATTTCTGTAAGAAGTTACAGTTGAAACCCTTCCATTTTCATCGTATTCGGTTAATGTGATGGAGCCAATAAGAAATTCTCCGTCATCGTTTTTATAATAATTAGTATTTGAAATGATACGTTGAAAGTCATCGTAAATAAATTCATTTTTTGAAACCAATTGCCAATTGTCATCTTTCCAATTATAAACATTGAGCAATGTGAGCAAAGAACCTGTATAAACATGCTCCCATCTGGATTCCTTCTGAGTACCTGTCGAATCAATTTTTTCTTGTTCAAAAATATCGAGTTGGTTTGCATCGTTAAATGACTGAGTTCTTGTATTGGCCAAAATCCATGCAGTATCTGAACCAGTGTAAGTTTCTGCATAGATATATTTGTTGATTTTCTGTTCCATGCCTGCGTTTCGCTCAGTTTGTGTTATCGGCTGAGAAATAGCACTGGTTAAAGCAAGAGTAAAAATTGCTAAATAGAAAAAGTGTTTCATATTTGTCTCCTTAATTTATTATCAACATATTAATTAAATACGTGCTTATGTTGACAAATGTTTCAAAAAAGATTTAAATTATTTTAAATAACAATTCAAGTTAATGATTATTGAATAAATATCCTAACTTCACATTCACAAAAAGATTTTTCACCGATACGGTAAAGATATTTACAGGTGTTGTTTTGGCAATTCAAACATTCGAGTAAATTTGTAGTTCCCAAAGGACAAACAGGACAAATCTCTTCAACTGTTTTTTTCAAACAGGTGTGATTCTTTGGACAATTATGATTTTCAAGAACTTTTTCCAATTTTCTTTGGAGTTCTTTATTTAACCCAATTATCTCTTCAATAATTCCTGACATTTTAATGCAACATTTTTTAATTCACAAGAAAAAACTTTCATTTAAATGCTAATTTAATAAGTATAGTTAAAACAAACAAATTATTTACTTGAACTTAAAAATAAAAAATTATTTTATTAGTTGAAAAAACACACCAATTTTCTGTTTTTATCTTATAAATATTGTTATCTTAGTCATGAATTTTTTTGATTGTTGGAATTAATTATAACTAATGGTGATTTATGTATAAAATAGCATTAATAGACGATGACCCGGATATTGTCGAAGCAGTAATGATGGTGCTGGAATCGAAGGGATATGGAGTTGTTACAGCTTACAATGTTGATGCGGGATGCGAATTAATTGAGCAGGAAAAACCGGATTTGATTTTACTCGATGTTATGATGGATGAGCCGGACGATGGATTTTACCTTGCTAATAAGTTAAGGAAAAAAGGTAACAAGACACCGATTATTTTACTGACTTCAGTATCGAAATCAATCGGCTTTGAATTTGGTCAGGGTGTTACTTTACCTGTAGATGATTTTTTGGAAAAGCCGGTGTTATCCAATATTCTTTTGGATAAAATAGCATATCATCTTAAACTATCCGGAGGTAGAAAATGATTGAAATAAAAGATAATATTCTTACTCAGGAAATCAGCGAGCTTATTGCAAAATATGGGAATGGCAGAGAAGCGTTACTTCCGATTTTGCAAGACATACAAATGAAGCAAGGATTCGTTTCCGAGTTCGCACAGCAGGAGATTGCAAATGCTTTGGATATTCACCCTGTGGAGGTTTACGGAGTAATTACTTTTTATTCTTTCCTCGGAAGAAAGAAAAAAGGAAGGTATATTGTGCGGCTTTGCAGGACAATATCGTGTGATTTGGCAGACAAGGATGCCATAGTTCGTACATTGGAAAGGGAACTTGGTATTCCGTTTGGTGAAACAACTAAGGATGAAAAGTTCACTTTGGAGTTTATTAATTGCATGGGAATGTGCGACCAGGGACCTGCAATGATGATTAATGACCAGGTGTTTACTAAGCTGACACCACATAAAATTGTTGATATTATTAAAAAATTCAGATAGGTGATGAGATGCCAATAAAAAATAAATCAATAATATTCGATAGAGAAAGTTTGGATATAATAAATCCGAATGAGTACCTGTTCAAAGCATTGAAGATGTCGCCTTCGGATGTTATTATTGAAATTCGTGAATCGGGACTCAAAGGCAGAGGTGGCGCAGGTTTTCCTACAGGTACAAAATGGATGCTGGCATCTGCCGCTGTTGCTGACTTTAAGTTTGTAGTATGTAATGCAGATGAAGGTGAACCGGGTACATTTAAAGACAGAGTTTTGCTCGATGAATTTTCGGAACTTGTGTTTATTGGAATGATTATTTGTGGTTATGCAATTCGCGCTCAAAAGGGTTTCCTTTATTTGCGTGGTGAGTATCGCTACTTATATAACAAACTTCAACATGAACTTGAAAAATTGAGAAAAGAAAAATGTTTGGGAAAGAACATTCTCGGAACCGGCTTTGATTATGATATTGAAATCCGTTTGGGGTCAGGTGCTTATGTTTGTGGTGAAGAATCAGCATTGATTGAATCTCTCGAAGGTCATCGCGGTGAATCCAGAAACAGACCTCCTTTTCCTGTGAATACGGGATACATGGGTTATCCGACTGTAGTTAATAATGTTGAAACACTTGCAACAATACCTGTTATAATTGACAGAGGTGCTGAGTGGTTCAATGCAGTCGGCACAATGAATTCGAAGGGTACAAAGTTGATTTCTGTTTCCGGGGATTGTAAAAAACCGGGAGTCTATGAAGTACAATTTGGTGTAAGTATAAAAGAAGTGCTTAAGTTGGTTGAAGCCGAAAACACCAAAGCGGTTCAGGTCGGAGGTGCATCGGGACATTGCATCCCAAAAGAGCAATTCGACAGGGCGTTGTCCTTTGAAGACCTTTCCACAGGCGGTTCCATAATGATTTTCAATGAGAGTAGGGACATGCTTCATGTTTTAAAAAACTTCATTGAATTTTTTGTTGAAGAGTCCTGCGGTCAGTGTACTCCCTGCAGAATTGGAAATATTAAACTACTGGAAGGTATAGAAAAAATAGAAGCCGGAGATTGTGCATTCTCTTATATCAAGGAATTAATAGAGCTTGGGAAATCAATGCAGTTGGCATCTAAATGCGGTTTGGGGCAGTCGAGTCCAAATCCATTTATATCAATTATGACAAATTTTGAAAACGAAATATTTTCACAAAGATAATTACGGAAGATTGTTATGGAAAAAAATAATGGAACAAGCAGAGCCCCGATTAGCCAAAAACCTTTGGTCATTCCAAAAGGTGATGTTGATGCTATCGGTGGACTTGTTGAAATAGAAATTAATGGAACTTCACATAAAGTTCCTCTTGGAACAACTATATTGGAAGCATGCAGAGAAAGAGGTATTCATATCCCTACATTGTGCCATCATGATGACCTTTGTATAGCAGGAGTATGCAGAATTTGTGTGGTGGAAGTAGATGGTTTGAGAGTTTTACCAACATCATGTACATTTCCGGTTACTAACAGGATAAAAATACGAACGAGTTCAGAAAAAGTTAGGAAAGCAAGGAGGCATATTTTAGACCTGCTTTTGAGCGAGCATTACGGAGAATGTTACTCCTGTCACAGAAATAATAATTGTGAATTGCAGAAGTTGGCTAAGGAGTATGGTGTTGATTCCTATAAATTCGGGCATGTAACCGAAAGAAGACATGAAGTTGACAGAAGTTCATATTCGGTTATTCGTGATATGGATAAGTGTATTCTTTGCAAACGTTGTGTGAGGACATGTATTGATTTACAGGAAGTCGGAGTGCTTGAAGCAACAAACCGTGGTGATGCTACTACTATATCTACATTTATGGATAAACCACTGGCAGATGTTGTGTGTATTAATTGCGGTCAGTGCATAAACCGTTGTCCTACAGCGGCTTTGAGAGCTAATGACCCGTCAGACGAAATTTGGGAAGCAATTGATAATCCTGAAAAGCACGTTGTAATTCAAACAGCCCCATCTCCAAGAGCGGCAATTGGTGAAGAATTTGGCTTGCCTGCCGGCAACTCGGTGACAAAACAACTGAATACTGCTCTAAAGATGATTGGCTTTGATAAGGTATTTGACACTAACTTCACTGCTGACCTTACAATTATGGAGGAAGGTACTGAACTTTTGCTGAGATTGAAGAAAGCACTTGTTGATAAGGATACATCAGTTAAATTACCACAGTTTACATCTTGTTCACCAGGATGGATTAAGTACATCGAGCATTTTTATCCCGATTACCTCGATTATCTGTCAAGCTGCAAATCGCCACAGCAGATGTTTGGAGCAGTGATTAAGACTTATTATGCTCAGATGAATAATATTGACCCGAAAAACATTGTTACTGTGGCTTTAATGCCATGCTCTGCAAAGAAGTTTGAATGCAACCGACCGGAAATGATTGACTCAGGTTTTAAAGATGTTGACTTTGGATTAACGACAAGGGAAATGGCACAAATGATTAAGGAAGCCGGACTTTATCTGCCCGGATTGCCTGAGTCAGAATTTGACAATCCGTTTGATGAAAGCAGTTCTGGATTAATTTTCGGTGCAACCGGCGGTGTTATGGAATCAGCTTTGAGAACTGCTTATGAACTTGTAACAGGAAGACAGGTGCCTTTCGAAAACCTTGAGATATTACCTTGCAGAGGATTTACCGGTGTACGTCAGGCATCCGTTAAGCTGGAGAATGTTAAAAAGGAGTGGAGTTTTCTTGAAGGAGTTGACTTGAACTTCATGATTGCTCATGGAACTGCCAATGCCAAAAAGGTTATGGAAGCATTAAAACGAGGCGAGCTAAGCAATATTCACTTTGTGGAGATAATGGCATGCCCAGGAGGGTGTATTGGTGGTGGCGGACAGCCAATTCCGACAAGCAAGGAAATTAGGGCAAAAAGAGCTGAAGCAGTTTACAAAGAAGCTCTTGGTCTGGAGATTCAAAAATCGTTTGAAAATCCTGCAGTTACTAAAATTTACTCAGAGTTTTTAACAGATGGTCCTTGCGGACATAAGTCGCATAAACTTTTACATACACATTATATCAAGAGAGGAAAATATATTCCGTAGCTGTTGAAAGTTCAAAAAAAGAAAACTGGAAATTGAAGTCAGAAGTCAGGAGACTGAAGAAAGAACAATTTTCAGTTTTTTTTACGATTTTCATTGGCTGAGTTGCCAAGTAGTCAATTTTGGCAGTGAAAGTTGACTACTTGGCAACTATTTGATAATTAATAACATACATTTTAATTATTTTTCAAAAAAATCAATTATTTACCTTGCAATATTGTTTTTTATTTATTAATTTGTAAAAGAAAAAGCCCTGTACCCGAAAGTACAGAGCTTATTCGCAACGTGTGTATTTACACAATAACAAAGCTAAAAAACTTTCGGGACTTGGGCAAAATATATTTTTGTTTAATTATTATTTAGGAGGTTTTCATGTTACGTTTAAAATTATTTGCTTTCATTTTTGTTGCTATAGCTTTTTTATTTTTACAAAATGAAAAAGTGAATGCAGAATGTCCGGAAGGATTCACTCAAAAATTTGTGAATTTGACAATCGGTGATTGTCTTTATTCTGTTGAAATTTGTTACAAATGTGTTGGGACTAATATCGGTGCTATACAAATATTTGGATTTGGATTACTTGATAGTTGTGAACAAGACCCACCGATATCAGCTAATGAAATTTATGATTCTATTTGTGTAAAAGTTTATAATGCAAATTTTATTGTAGCTAATTTATGTGATAGCATTCCACCATGCGATAAACCGCCCGGTGGGGTATGGTATATGTTATCATGGTACCTCTGTTGGCAAAAAGATACGGATTTAAGTGAAAATGTTTGGTATTATCCATGCTGGACAAGTAATGCAATTTGTAGAGAGTTGTGGAGATTTTGCTGGGACCCGGTTTTAGGTATTTATCAGCATATTAAGGAAGGTGATACTGATCTTTCCGGTGATTATAATTGTGAAGAAGACGAAGAACCGGAGGATCCTGAACCAGGTCATACAAGTAGTTGTTTTCATTTTAACACCCCATGCAATCCGGATGATTAATTAAAAACATAATATTATCAATCTCGTTATTATAAAATAACGGGATTGATAAATTTAATACGATAATGAAAAATTTCTTTTTAATAATATTCTTTTCAATTGCATTTTGGAGTCCATCAAGCTCCATGCAATTTGAATTTATTCCAATAAGTATTGATTTTAATGGTTTGGAAATTAAAAATGACACAATTATTGTTTGGGGTAATTTCGGTTCATGTTTGGTTAGTGTTGATGGAGGAAACAATTGGGAACAACGTCGTTTGTTCAATAAAGGAAAAATTATGAAAGTATTTTTTGAAAATCAAAAAATAATTGCCATCAATGAATTTTCCGAAATAGCAGTTACATATGATTTAGGAGTAACATATAATAACTACAATTTTGGAACTGACACAATTTTAGCAATCTTAAAATATGAAGCAGGATACTTAATTAGAACAACACATAGCTTGTTAACTTTAACATCTGATTTCCAGAAAAAAAACTTCTATAATCTTGAATCAAAACCTTTATTATCATCGAGACCTTTAGGATATCCAAATTCGATGACCATCTTTAAGAATAATTTTATAGTCGAAACGGATTCTTCAAAGTTAATCATACTTACTAAGGAGCTTTTACCTTTGGATACTATTACTTTTTCTGATAAGGGATTTTGCAAGGCTTGTTGGGGTTATTATCAAATTTACTCTGATTCTGTTTACTTTTATAATAAAATTGAAGATAATATTTTTCGTACCAAAGATCTAATAAATTTTGAAAAATATTATACTGATAATACTATGTTTAGAGTTTATAAGGTAATGAATAATAAATTTTATGTGCTTGATAATACTCCTTTTTCAAAATTAAAACTTCAATTTTACCAGTTAATAAATAAAGACAGCACTATTAAACTAATTGATTATAAAAGTGATTTAATAACATCGCCAGTTAATATAATATTTGATTTTAATTTTTACAAAAATTTTGTTTTCTTTGTGGGAGTTGGAAAAAGGATTTATAAAGCTGATATAAATAATGGTGCTGTACAACTAATTTCTGATGGTTCAAGGATTGATATGCAGGTTGAACCTGATAAAATAAATGATTCAGTTTTTTTTTATTATAAAGGTGGTTACAATGGAATCCTGAGTACTACTATGTACTTTTCTGAAAATTATGGAGTTACTTTTAAACCGTTTTTTTCTGCTACGCAGGACAGTGAAGTAAATAAATGTGATATTTTTATCAGAAAATTCTTTGATAAAAAAAATCATGTAATCCATCTAATTGGTAATGCATCATTATTAAATAACGCTTACTATTTTTCAAATGATAATAATGCTCTCAAATTCAAAGCTACACTTATTAATGATTATTTTGAAGGAGCTTATTGGAACAAACCTTATGTACCATACTTACCAAACATCCCTAATTTAATGAAAAACAAAGAATATTTTGTTACAGCTCAAAATAGTATAAATTTTAATAAAAATTTCAGTTCACTTTTTTATTTTACAAATGATTTTAAGATTTATTCTATGATTCAAGATACTGTTTTTGTAATTAATTATATTATTGAGTCAAAGGATACTAACTCTTTCCTGATTCATTGTTTAAACTTAAGGGATAGTGTCACTGAAATCAGAGAGACAAAAAATCATGGAACAACTTGGGAAATATTCAATAGTCATCCCATTAAGGACAGTATCCTTTTTCACAAAGAATTTCATTTGAATGAAAAAAATTATTTTGCAACATTTTATTATCTGACAAATGATTCAACCTGTTTAATAGAGGTTTTTGATATTGAAAATAGGACAGTTCATCAAATTTACAAATTTAAAATCTCTGATTTTTCCAATAATTCGTTTTTGCAAAATGCTATACACAGCGATGGAGATACTGTTTATTTAGTAATAAAAGATACTTTATTTTATATTACTGATTTGTTTGATAAAAATTACTGGAAAAACTATATTTTACCAAATCATGGTAGAATCATTCGAACATTTTTGAAAGTGAATGATAGTTTTTATGCACAATACCAGGATGCTGAGAATGATTTAAATATCTACTGGATAAAAATCAAGAAAGATATTGTTAAGCCAAAACCAATGATTACTTCTGAGGATTATGATTTTGGTGAATGGGATGTTAACTATAAAGATAGCTTATTTAAAATTTTAAAAATATACAACAAATCTTCCGATGCAGATTTAAAAATTTCAGGAAATTCAAAATTAACTGACTCTGCTTTCTCAACAAATTTACCTGAAATAAATGAAAATCTTCCATTAATAATCAAACCACAAAATAATTTTGAATTTGAGGTATATTTCAAACCAAGGGAAGTTAAGTATTATATTGATAGTATTATTTTTTATTCAAATGCCATTGAAAACGACAGTGTTTGCTATATAAGTGGTAAAGGCATTGATACTTCAACAGTAGTTATTGATTATCATACAAATTCACAAAACTACCTCTACTGTTACCCACCATATCCAAATCCAACAACTAACGTTGTCCGCTCTCTGATTTACTGGGATACAAGCATTGATATAGAAAACGATGACATTGCAGTTCACGATATTTTCGGAAATAAAGTTGCTGGAAAAGAACAAATCACTATTGACAAACAAAATACATACAGCGGACTGCTCACATGGGATTGCTCAAATGTTCCTGATGGTATTTATTTAATTCGGTTAGTACATGGCACAAAAACATGGACAATGAAGGTGATTGTGAACAGGTAAGAAACAGGTGATAGGAAAAGTGAGCTAACTATTAAAAAAAAAAAAACTTAGCAAAACGAAAAATGTTTGGAAATATGAAATTTATTTTGTATGTTAGGATAAATTTTGTGGGTTTTTTGAATTTTTCAATTCAATAAAAAAGATTTTGGAGAATATTAATTATATTAAGTTGGAATAAAAAAGCCCTGTACCTGAAAGTAACAGAGCTTATACCCAACGTGTATATTTACACAATAACAAAGCTAAAAAACTTTCGGGACTTGGGCAAAATTTTTTTTAAGTTTTGTTAAATTATATATAAGGAGGTTTTTATGTTACGTTTTAAATTATTGGCTTTCATTTTTGTCGCTTTAATGTTATTGAGCTTAAAAAGTGAAAAGGTTTTTGCTTACTGTCCAGATGGATATTCCTCAACATCCAGAACAATCACTGTCTGTAATTGCCCTATGCAAGTAGATATATGTTACAAATGTTATGGTGTTTCAATGGAATACATAGTTAACATTGTTGGCTTTGGTTTTGTAGATGGTAACTGCATACCAAGTCAGGGTTGTAATATTGTTCAGGGGGTATATGATGCTGTAGTTAATCCTACTTACTTAAACAATTACTTATGTCCAAATAACATTCCACCATGTACAACCGGAACAGTTGTGGTTAAGGTTAAATATTTTTCTTGTTGGTATAAATACTGGGATGGTACTCAGGGACATGTTATGTGGAGTTCATGTGAAAATGAAGCATATTGCGAAGTTGAATATGAATATTGTTGGGATACACAGACAGAAGAATGGCGACAAATAGTAAAACAAAAAACAGAATATAATTGGCCGCCCGCATGTTCATTGAACATACCTCCTGACCCAGGGAGACACGATCCGCCAACCGGCTGTTTCAACGGTGCTTATTCACCATGTAATTAAAAAAGTTTCTTCCGGGGTATTTATTACCTCGGAAGATTTAATTTTATTTTTAAATTGAAAGGATTATATTATGATAAGATTAATTTTATTAATAAGTTTTTTCATTTTAACATTTAATTTCAACCTTAATGCCCAATGGAAATTAACAAACGGAAAATGGGGCAATATACGATGCATGGAAATTTATAATGATGAAATATTAGCCGGAAGCTATGCAACCGTCTATAAATTATCAAACAATGAATCAAAATGGAAACTTTTTAACGAAAAAGGAGATTATGATTTTTTTCAATTGAAAGATATCAAATCTTGCAATGATAGTGTTTTTCTTTTATCAGATGATTTTCTTTTCCTGACAACTGATGATGGTGCCAGCTGGAGAAAATATCCTGACAGTCTTTTTTCAAATAGGTTGCCAAATAATATTAACATTAGAGAAAATTTTATATATATTTGCACCGGTAATGGGTTATTTTTAATTGATAAGAATGAAGGTGAGTTAAAGATTTTTAGTAATATGATCAAGAGCAGTTTGTCAACTGTCTATGTTTTTAATGATACAATATATCTTGGGGGTAACCATTGGGATGACCCTTGGGTAAAACGATGGCCAAATTTATACATATCAACTAATAATGGTAAAAGTTGGATGACTATATATGACACACTGTCAACTGATATTGATAAATACACAATAAATTGCTTTGATAAACAAAACAATACGATTTACGCAGGTACTGCGGGGGGAGTATATATATCTACAAATAATGGTTTTAATTGGGCAGTAACAAGTTTATACCAAAAAAACATTTCGTGTTTAAAAATAATAGATAATAAGATTTTTGCAGGAACAATCGACGGTTTATTTGTATCAACTAACAATGGCGAAACATGGAGTCTGAGAACAAAAGGACTGCTATACCATCAAAATTTGACTTATAATTACCATAGAATAAATTCAATCTGTAATTATAATGATAAAATTTATATTGGTACTGAAAATGACGGAGTATATTTTTCCGATGACGGTGGAGAATCCTGGTCATCCCTTAATGAGGGGTTAGGAGGTGGCTTTGTAATGGAGTTAGTTGCTGATGACTCAATATTATACGCCGGTAGTTACCAGTTTGGATTATTCAAATCTACAAATTTTGGAGATGATTGGGAAAAAGTTTTGGATAAAAAAATTACACCTGCACAAATTCTTCCTTCAATCTCTTATGTTGTTGCAGAAAAAAATAATATAGTCATCGCTGATTATTATTCCGGTCTATCTTACTCACATGATTACGGTGAAACATGGTATAATCCAACAGATAATGTTCTAAAAACAAAAGATTTGAAAATTCAATGCTTGTCTTTTTACAACTCAAAAATCTTCGCAGGTTTTTCGGCAGGAGTTATTATATCCACTGACTGGGGTGAAACTTGGGAATATGGTCATGAAGATTTGATGGGATATCGAATTATGGATATTGCTTTTAAAAATAATATTGGAATTGCAGGAGTTAACCTTCCAAGAACTTTAGTGTCAATAGATTCAGGTACAACCTGGGATATTTCAAAAAATGGTCTTCCGGATAGTGTATTAATTACATGTGTGACAATAAGCGGCACGAACCTATACGCAGGTACATATCATATTTACAATGAAAAAAAAGAAGTTGTATATGGCAGCGGAGTATATTTATCAACAGATTTTGGAAAAAATTGGATAGATATAAATGACAGTATTACAAGGAATTTAAGAATAATCAGCGTAGCCGTTGTTGATAGTATTATTTTTATAAGTTCAGCAGATAATCACGGAATATTATTATCAACGAACAATGGCAAAAATTGGAGATTTGTAAATGATGGTTTAGCTACTTTATCCTTATCAAAGCTACAAATCCATAAAGATTTTGTATATGCTGCCACTGGTGATGGGATTTATAAAGTTAAACTAAGCGATTTTGGAATTGTAGGTGTAGAAGAACCTAATGTTGAGAAACAAAACTACCTTTACTGCTATCCACCATATCCCAATCCAACAGCAAACATTGTCCGCTCACTTATCTATTGGGACACAAGCATTGACATTGAAAATGACGACATTGCAGTTTACGATATCTTTGGAATAAAAGTATCAGGCAAAGAGAAAATGACTATTGATAAGCAAAATACATACAGCGGACTGCTGACTTGGGATTGCTCAAATGTTCCCAATGGAATATATTTAATTAGAGTTGTACACGGAACAAAAACATGGACAATGAAAGTAATAGTGAGTAAATAGTGAAAAATGGAAATTGCAACTCCTTTTTTAATTTGATTAATTTTTAAAATATTAATCCTTTTTTTAAGTTATTTCATTATTAAATGTAAGGATTAAATATTTTAAAGATTGATGCTTAACAGGATAGAAAGGGAAAAGAAGACTGTCGAAAAAATGATTGGCATTTATTGCAGACTGAAACATAATTCAGATGTGCTTTGCAATGATTGCCAAATCATTCTGGAATACGCTCACAATAAGCTGGATAATTGTCCTTACAGCATTGAAAAACCTGCCTGCAATGTTTGCCCGATTCATTGCTATCGCCATGAGGAGAAGGTTCAAATAAGGGAAATCATGCGATTTTCAGGACCGAAGATGCTGTCACGACATCCTTATCTGGCTGTCAGACACTTGATGGATAAGAGAAAAGAAGTTAAGGAATTGAAGAAAATCAGGAAAACAAATAAGTGAAGCGAAGAATCTGATATTTATACGGGTGATTGATTCTTCACTCCACTTCGTTACGTTCAGAATGACTTTTTTTGTTTCTACTTTATTGAATTATCTTGAAATTATTACAGGAATTGACACAACTCCATCAAATCCTTTTATAATCAAAATATAATAACCACTGTTTACTAAATTGCCATCGTTTTTCAAACCATCCCATTCAATTGAGTTTGTATGATGATTAAAATCCGCATTATTAAAATGCTTTATCGTTCTGCCAAGATTGTCGGTAATTTCAATATCCGTGAAATCCTGCTCGATTTTAATGAACAGTTTCCCCGATGACGGATTCGGATAAACAGTGGATATGGAATTAAAGAGCATCTCATCAACATCTGAGATAATTCCATTTGCCGATAGATTCAATTTTAATTCAGTATTAACATTGTTCTTAAATTCAATTTGTGCCGTTACCTGTCCTGTGTTTTCAGGAGAAAATGTTACTGCAAACTGTTTGCTGTCACCTGCTGGTTTTAAAATGAATGGTGTTTCAATTTGGCTGATTTTAAACAATGCAGAGTTTGTTCCCGAAACAATAATTTCAGAAATGCTCACATCGTAATTTCCATTATTTGTTAAATTGACATTTTGACTGTCCGACAAACCGATTTCAACATCACCGAAGTTGAGTTCATCTGCCGAAAGAGAAAGAGAAACAACACCACCAAATCCCTTTAATTGGAGAGTGTCTTTGTTTTTTGCATTGGAAGAAAATGTCAGAATTGCAGATTTGCTGCCGCCGGATTTTGGAGCAAATATCAATGATAAATCTTTGGATTCACCGGGTACGATTTCCATCGCTCCTGGTCCGGCTGGCAACTGAAATTCTGAACTGTTTTGACCGCTAATATTAATTGATGAAATTGATAAATTCTCATCACCCGAATTTGTAATTACTGCGTCATAGCTATTCTCCATTGTTTCATCAACTTTTACGGTTCCGAAATCTGCTGTTTCGAGAGAAAGCAGAATCGAAGGACCTTGCTTAATTTCAGAGACAGTCAGTTTTGCATTTGAACTCAAGGTTTCTCCACATGAATTGGTTACCGAACAGCTATACATCCCTGAATCTGCCAAAGTAACTTTTGGAATTGTATAAATACTGTCCTTTGCATTTCCTATGACATTTCCATTCTTTTTCCATTGAAATTGAACTGACGGAGTTGAACTTGAAATTTTAAATTCAGCTTTTTGTCCGACAGAAACAGTTTTGTCAATTGGTTGGCTAGATATAACGGGTTTTGTCTTAACCGAAAGAGTTGCTTTACTGCTTGCAACTGTTTCGTTGCATGCACCTGTAATTATGACATCATACTCACCTTCGTCATTTTTACTTACTGATGCAAATATCAATTCAGAACTGTTGGAATTATTGATATTTGTTCCGTTCTTTCTCCACAGGTAAGTCAGGTTGCTGCCTGAAGCCGTAATCGAAAACTGTGCATTGGTTGACTCACATGCACTTTGATTTTTTGGTTGCGTAGAAATTGAAGGAGCAGAATTAACCGTTAATGTTGCATTGTTACTTACAACCGCAGGGTCGCAACTTCCGCTGATTCTCACCGAATAATTTCCTGCATCGCTTGCTTGTACATTTGTTAAATTTAATATATTAGTATTTGCACCTGGAATATCTGTCCCGTTCTTTCGCCATTGATATGCAATGTTTGCCGCACTTGCAGTTACAGAAAACGTTGCATTTTCTCCCGGGCATTTTGTCTGATTTACTGGTTGTGTTGTAATGTTTGGTGATTCCGTTACAGTCAAAGCTGCTGACTGACTTGTTACCGGATTGCCACATGCTCCGGTTACAACACAGTCGTAAGAACCGGCATCCGACAACTGAACATTATTTATTACCAAAGTTGAGGATGTCTTACCGCTAAGGTTCCCACTGTTCTTACGCCACTGATAAGTCAGATTTGAACCCTGAGCAGTAACCGAAAAATTAATATTTTGCTTTGAGCATGTCTCCTGAGCAGTCGGATGTGCAGATATTGATGTCTGCAGTGCTATCGAAAAATTCCCGTCACTCACGTCATTTCTGCTGTTGTCCGAAATATCTGTAATTTTAATCTTGTATTGCGTGCCTGAAGCAAAATCAGATGGTATATTCCATGTCCAGCTTTGAGCAGAAGCATTAGTGGAAGCAATTAATGTCGTTGAAAAATCAGAACCACCATTGGTGGATAATTCAATCTTAACATTCGTTACTCCAACAGATGTCCAGGTGATGTTGTAACTTGCACCGGGACAAAGCGATTCTCCGCCGTTTGCAGTCAAAACCGAAACTCCCGGAACAGTAATCTGCTGAGTAGTTGCAAAGTTCCATACATCTCCGCTATTTTGACTGTTCTTATTCACAGCATTACCTACAGCCCTCAAATAATAAACTCCCGGTGTCGAAGGAGCTGTCCATGAAAAATCAAATGACGTCTGTCCAGAGGCAAAATCCTTAGCAGATGAATGCGTCAGTTCGCTGTTCGAATTTTTCAAACCCGAACCTGAACCCGGTGAAAGACTTCCTGCATCTGTAGAACCAGAAGAAGTTGTTTTAACCGCAATATTAGTTCCTGCTGCAGATTGTGATGAATTTGCCACTGTAAGTGTAAAATTTGCAGTTCCACCCGGATTGACAGTGAAATTTCCGCTTTGACTGCTAATACTTGCTGTTGTGTTCCCGTTTGCGGAGCCGTGACAGGAACATCCCTGAGAAGGTCCTGTTACTCCTGTGATACCCGTAGAATAAGAAAGAGCGGATATTGTAACTGCCAATAAAAATCCTGCAACAAGATAATATCTAAGACCTTTTATGTTTGTAATATTTAGATTCATATTTACCCCTTAAAAATATAATAATTAATGCCTTCCTAATATAAAATTTAGTTTTGGCTAATTTTATAACTATAATGACACATAAAGAGGCAAAACGTCTCAAAAAATTTTAAATTTTTTTTTAAAATTGTCATCCTGAGCTTGTCGAAGGATGTCTTTTTGCTCAAATCAACATATTGAGAATCATTTGTAATTATCTGTTTATAATAGCTTTACGGACAAAACCGTCAGCTATTTCTAACATTTCCTTGGCTTTTTCCTTTGATGCTCCGGTTTGAATCATTACGAGAGCAGTTTTTACATGACCGCCACTCAAAACAAGATATTTTTCTGCTTCATCATAACTGACATCTGTAATTGACATGATAATTTTCTTAGCTCTCTCCTTGAGTTTTGCATTTGTCAATTGAAGGTCAACCATGACATTACCATAAGTTTTTCCTAATTTAATCATCGAAGCCGTTGTCAGCATATTCAAAACCATCTTTTGGGCTGTACCCGATTTCATTCGGGTAGAACCGGTCAGTACTTCGGGACCGACATTGGGACAGATAACTACATCTGCAGAAACTCCAAGTTCTTCGACTTTTTCATGAGTTACGGTAGATACAAATATCGTTGGGCATCCACTGTTTTTTGCTTCTTCGATTGCACCTTTGACAAACGGGGTTCTGCCCGAAGCCGCTATACCGCAAACAATATCAGGTGGTTTAATGTTTCTTGAGATTATTTCATTAGCACCGTTTTCCGCTTTATCTTCAGCACCTTCCTGTGCCTGAAAGACAGCTACTTTGCCTCCTGCAATAATTCCCTGAACCATTTCGGGTTCGGCTCCGAATGTCGGAGGACACTCAGCCGCATCTACAATACCCAATCTTCCGCTTGTACCTGCACCAACATAAAATAATTTTCCACCTGATTTGAATGCTTGTGTAATGATTTCAACTGCTTTTTCAATATTACCAAGTTCTTTTTGGACAGCTTGAGCAACAAGCATATCTTCATTATTTATGATTTCCAAAATTTCACGTGTTGAAGCTAAATCAATATTCTCAGACTTCGGATTTTTTTGTTCCGTCTGTAAAGCAACAATCTCATTAAATAAATCAGTTTCGGGCATATAATTCAGGCATATAATAATTAATTTCTAATATTTAGTAAATATAAATTGTAATTAGCAAAAAAAATGCCATCAATAATTAAAATATATTTTCGTTTAATTAGCAAATTTCAGCAATCAATACTTACAACAATTAAACGAGTAAGATTATGAAAAAGTATATTATTTTTCTGTTCTTCGTAATTTTGTTCGCATGCAGCGAAAATACCGGCGAGCCGGTTCTTAAGACTGTCAAAGACGATGCGGCATTGATTATTGTAGTCGAAACCAAATTTCTTTTAAATCCATTTACTGAGTTGGCATTCATTTGGTATAAGGATGCAGTTCTAAATGTTCTTGTAGATATTTTCGGTGTCAATAAATCCAAGATGGAAAATTTGTCCTTAAGCGAAATCATTGAGATATACGGAGAAGAATGGCAAATAAGGGAAATGAAGAAAACAGCTAAGAGATATTACAAGGAGGTTATCGTTTTGACAGATGAGGAAGCTACCGGTAATAACTTAATGCAAAGCATTGCAGAACTTGCCGAAAAAGGATATTATATAGATATGATTTTTTCACTTCATGCATCATCAGAAAAAGAAATATGCTTTATTGACAGGAATTATCACATAGACGAAATAACGAAATTTCTAAAAGAAAACAAATATTATATCAGGTCATTGTATCAAACATGCTGTTATGGGAGTTATTTTTTTGAGGACTGGGAAAATGCAGGTATGATTGCAGTTAACGGTTCAGTTCTATCAAACGGCGTAAATATTTTCTCGCCGGTGTATTTTCTTCAGGAATGGGTCAGTGGGAAAAATTTCAGTGGTGCAGTACAAAGAGCTTATGAACGTGACATAGAAAAAGTTAGGAGTTACAATGACCAATTACCTGTCGAAGATTTTTTGCTCGATGAACAAACACTTAAAGACAGCAGGCAATTAACAGGGGGTATTAATAGTTCAATATTTTGGATTGACTTTCCGATAGATTATAGTAATAAAAATTTAATCGGCTTAAATTGAAATAATTGGAATTCAATCCGAATCTATGCTTTACAATGTATTTTTTCAAAGTGTTACGATTATATCTTTGTGTCATTTCAATTTTAACATTTGCGTATATTTGTAAAAAATTATTTTCAACTAGAAAAAAATAAAATGGAAAATGTATTTACAAAAAGACAGGGGGCATTCTTTTTTGCCGTGTTTATAAGTTTGCTTGCTTTAAGCGGCTTTCTTTATATGACAGGAATAATACTTCAACCGCTTGTATTAATCATTATTTCGATGTTTGTAATCGTGCCATTTACGAAAGATTCACCTTTTGCAAAACGTTTGCTTCTGATGATTTCGCTACTCTTTATCGGCTGGTTGCTCGCTGATTTGGGATTTGCCATTGTACCATTTTTCGTTGCATTCTTGATGGCATATTTGCTTGACCCGTTTGTCGTTGCTTTGGAAAAACTTAAAATCCCGCGTTGGTTATCTGCCCTGCTGATTGACCTTGCAATAATTGGTGGTATAACGGCTGTAGCAATTTATGTTTTCCCTTTACTCTACAGCCAGCTCGATGAGGCAATTGATAAAATTTCCGTATTCGTTACAGATATATCCAAAGACCTCGACAGCAAAGATTTTTACAAATTTATGTCCGGCTTCGGTTTGAGCAAAGCAACTACAAAAGCAATAGTACACAACGATATTTTGCCCCGACTGGAACCGCTGCTTTCAGGTGTTTTGGGGTCATTGCTAAATCTGGTTACAAATATATCGGCTGTAGCAACAAGCTTGTTCAATATTATTCTTGTACCAGTGCTGTTTTTTTATTTTCTAAAGGATTACCGCAAACTCGTTCAACTTTCCAAGAAAATACTCGAAAAGAAAAACGAAAAACTGCTTAACGACTTAAAAAGAATCAGCAGAATTTTTAAAAAATATGTCAGCTGGCAAATCACTGCGGCATTCATCATCGCATCAGTCTGCACGACTTGTTTTACTATCTTTGAAATACCATACCCTATTATTCTTGGAATACTCTGCGGGATTTTAAACCCTATTCCATATCTCGGAATTTTCGCAAGCATGCTACTAGGCATAATAACAATCATTATAGTTAATGAACCGGAAATGGTTTCTCAAATACTGATACTCGTAGCAGTAATTGGTGCTATGCACTTTATCAATGCTTATTTACTCGAGCCGAATATCGCAGGAAAAATGATTGGACTTCATCCTGCTTTGCTCATTGCATCATTATTTGTATTTGGAGGATTGTTCGGCTTTCTCGGTTTGCTGATTGCAGTTCCTTTGACAGCTACGTTGGTAATGTTTTTCGATGACTGGCTGAAGAAGAATATAAATATCACACTATTGAAAGAATGATTTTTTGCGTTACGTTAATATTTAGTCATTCTGAGTGAAGCGAAGAATCTAATAAAAGAAAATTTATGTGCAATCAATTTTATGTATACATATTAACAAACAAATCCAGGACACTCTATATCGGAGTTACAAACAACTTGGAAAAAAGAATATTTGAACACAAAATTAAAATTTATCAAGGTTTTACTTCTAAATATAATCTTGATAAATTAGTATATTATGAGATTTATAATAGTATAAAAGAAGCCATTGCAAGAGAGAAGCAACTTAAAGGATGGTTGAGAATAAAAAAAATAGATTTAATCAGTAAAGATAATCCTCTCTGGAATGACTTAAGTAAGGTATGGATAACTTAAGATTCTTCAGTCGCTACGCTCCTTCAGAATGACGCTCTTCTGAGGTACGATTTGTCATTCTGAGTGAAGCGAAGAATCTCGAAGCGAAGAATCTGCTGTAATAAAAGCTTTAGATTCTTCACTCCACTTCGTTACGTTCAGAATGACAAACTGTAAAATAATTTCAATTTCTGACAACAACCAAAGGTAAAACCTTTATTTGTGTGTTTGTCTTTATCGCTAAATAATAAATGCCCGAACTTAACTTGTCATTTTCGAATTTAATATAATGAATACCTTTGCTGAAAATATCTTCTTTGGCTAATATATTTATTTCAAAGCCCAAATTATTATAAATGGTTAAGCTCAGTTCCTGTGGCTCATCAAGTTCCAAAACAATTGTAGTTTCTTCCGAAAAAGGATTCGGAAAATTGCTTACTTTTATTCCATTATTTGCCGGCAGGACATCTTGTGTATCAACCAAAGTGGAATTTGGCTTACCCGGAGTACCGTTATTAACAGTCGAACTTTTCCAGTTTAAAGCCAACTCATTGTCAAAATCAGGAGATATCAACTCAATAGAATTACCTGTACCATTCGAATTTGTGGTCCACGGTTCACGGTAATCATAATCAACCGAATCAATCAGTTTACCTGCTTTGTCGTAAAGCCGTACTGCATCATCTTCACCAAAACCGAAATCAAAATTCCCAATTCTCTTTTCAACATCCGGCTGGTATTTAGAAAATTTTACAGTATCACGGCATAAAACCAAATAACTATTCTTTGAAATCAAAGTATTTTCAGGCAGAGTAAATATGTGCGAGTCATCGTCATCTTTTATAATCCAGCCGGATATATCAATATCATTACCTGCATTATAAAGTTCGAGCCAATCATCGGTATCTGCACCATTAGCTGCTTTGTACATAATTTCATTGATTACAACAATTGTATCAATTTCACCTTCCTTATCAAATATTGCCTTAATAGTAAATTTGTCCGGGAAATATACTGTCATAGTGTCAAACTTGTAATTATTATCCGACCATGAAACAAGCTTATAACCATCATTGGGGATTGCCTGGATTTTAACCGGGACATCCTGAAAATACTTGCCATGCCATGGGTATTCATCCGCCGTAATAGTGCTGATTTTGATTTTTCCTGCACCTGCCGGCTCGACATCGAGAGTAACGCTTGCAGTATCTTTTAGCTCAAAATATTTCAGATATGAAGCCGGAAAATGTTTGTTTCTTCTTGTCAGGTAATCACGCATAACATTGATTTCATTTTCCCAATCCATTGCAGAACTGTCGTATTTGGCATGTTGTCTCGGGATTTCAGGTCTAAGGATGTCGGCAAGACTGTCGAGAATATCGAGCATGTTATTTGGTAAAAATAATGTACTTTCAAGGTCTGCCGTTCTGTTGATGAATTGAACCTTGAATTGTTCATTTGCAAGTAATTTTGGAAAGAAACGTGAAAAAATTTCCTTACCGTCGGTAGCAAATGGCATCATGTCCATCTGTGGAAAGCTTGCAATACCACAGGTATAGTCCATGTCATTCAATATCCATCGCCATTTATTGTCGAGAGCCGTTGATTTCCAGTACTTGAGATTTTTCCAGGGCCAGTCAATATTCGCAATATACATTTCCAAAATAACATAGTCAATAATATTTGCAATATCAATATTGCGGTCTATGAAAGTATAGGCATCGCTTCGGGACATGTCATAATTCATAACGCTGTCATACATCTCATGGTAGGATTTGCTGGAGCCGTAAAGCAGAACATCCCAGTCTTCGAGCAGGTCAATGCTTTCGTAAGGTACATTGTATTTTATATGAAGATATGTTTCGTCAATTCTTTCTCTTATATTTTGAATTCCGTAGAAGCCACCGTTGAAGAACATGAGTGATGGACTGAAAGCCATGGCATCCAAGTCAGGCAACCTTTCGGTAACGACAGAAGCATAGCCGTCTCTCAGCATTGTTCTCCACCATTCGGTCCCGCCGTTTCGCAGAAGAATTCTTTCGTATTCCTCCAATCCTGCCTTACCAAAAAAAGGATATTTGAAAGATGTCGTGCCGTATTTACCTCTTGCATAAAGACGCAATGATTTTTGTGGAAAATGTTTCGAAAGTTGTCCGTGAACTTTTGCACCAGCAACTGTTTCGAATACCAAATTTTTATCCTTCCACAGTTCAAAATTCACCGGAATTTCCTTGTTATTATACAAATTTTTCTCAACAAATATTCCGTCTTCCTCGTTCCATAGGTCAATAGGTGAAGCAGTGAAAGAAATTACCTGCAAGGATGATGAGTCATTGATAAAATAAGAGTTGCTGATTATTTCGCTTGAGCGGTAGTCATCTTTGAAAGTCCTTGCACGCAGCACAGTATTTGTATCAATTCTTATTGGATTGCCTGTAAATTTGAACGATTTTTCATCCGGTTCGGAGCCGTCAACAGTGTAGTACATTTTTGATTCAATATCATCAGAACTAAGTGTAATATACTGAGTGCCTGAGAACCATCCGCCTTCATTTGAAAACTCAGGTGCCTCTGCAATACCTTCATAAGAGTTCTCATTCTTTGAACCGGGTGTAGCGGGATAAAAATATTTAAACAACTGTGAACCATCGGGATTCCTGCCAAAAGAAACATCTGTCATTAATTCATCGTAAACCAAAGAGTCAATGATATTACCGGCAGAATTCCACAAATAAATAGTTTCACCTTCCCTGCCTAATTTAAAGTTGGTATGAATTTCTTGCGAAGCATAATACTTGCCATTGATTGCAGAGTTAAATTCAATAGTATTTAAGCTATTTAAGGGTATATTGTTGCCGTTTAATATCAGATTGGAAATTGACAATTTCGAGAGTATATCGTTCCGTGAACTGCTGAGAGCAATACCGACATAAACGGTATTGTCCTTCATTGGCAGGGAAATAGATGCATCTTTGCTGTACCAGTAATACTTATCGTCAAGAATATAACCGATGAGCGAATCGCCTTTTCTCGTTAATTTTACAGTACAATCAGGATAATTTACTTCCATATTGTAAAAGTAATTAACATGAGGTAACTGATTATCGGTATCCCTGTAAAAAAAGAAATATCCGTTTTCCTCGGGGTTTTGACAAAACATACCAGCGTATTTCGAACCATCAAGCAATTTTTCACGAACCATAAGTGCTGCATAAGTTTTGCTCTTGTAATTTCTAAGCGAGTTGAAAGTAACGTAGATTTCAAAATCACCAGTAACCGGTAAGTATACAAAGATCATACCGTCGGTGGCGTTGTCCGGTGTAATGCCATGACCCGATGCTTCGATTATATAATTTCCAGAAGCATTTCTGCCTTCGGCTGAAGCAAATAAAACCAGATATTCTCCCGGCTCGATAATGGTATCAGGCAAAATCCACGCATCATTAAAATTATTTTTATCGAAAATCCGATAACCTTTAAGATTTAAGGGAAGTGAACCTGCATTGTAAAGTTCAATCCAATCGGGAGCATTTTGGAACTCATCGTAACATGATTCGGAATTGGAAGCAACGATTTCGTTGATTTTGAGTTGTGCATGCAGATTGCAGGCAATAAAAAAAATCACAAATATTAATTTTAAATGCTTTAAGTACATAATCTTATCCAAATTTACTTATACATAATTATTACATGAGCAAATGCAAAAAAAAATGCAAAGTCAAAACACAAATTGACCACACAGGTATTTGTTTAATCAGATTTTCCTCACTCTTTGTTAAAAAAAAGTAAGATTATGTCATCAGCTTTTTAAATTATTAACAAATCTTTCTGCAAATTTATTAGATTATTACAAGAAATACAAGAAAAATTAAATTATTTTTTTGAAATCAAAATCATTGTAAAAAAACATGATGTTAGAATGTGTATTTATATCCCTGTTTTACCATTCCTAAGAAATCATCGGTCTTTTGGTTTTTCCAATTATCTCCGTAATGTGTAAGAAGCATTTTATCTTTTAGTTTCTTTGGCAGTTTCTTTAACTGAGCAAGAGACGGATGCACGGGATTTTTTTCAAATGAACAGTCATGGAAAATAATTTCAGATTTCTGACCGTATGTTTCAAGCAATTCCTTGTCAAATTTTGTATCGCCTGTAATCAAAACTTTATTATCAATAAATAATCCGTATGTAACATACGCTTCTTTTTGAGAAGTTGCACTTTCCGGGATGTGGTTTGTTCCAAATATCTCGAGGTGAATACCCCCAAAGTTAATTTCCATAGTCAAGCGAGGTTCTTTTCTTATTAATTTAGGTCTTACCGGGTTGAAATAATCTTCAAAAGTAAGTTGCACCCCCTTATCGGATGATTCATTCCATTCCATTCCACCTCTTAAAGACCTTTCCCAAAGAATTTTCTGGTATTCTTTGGAAATGAGCATATTCAATTTTGGCTTTTTATAAAGTGTCTGAGAAATATATCTGTTAAATAACGCCATGTACTCCAGTCCTCCAATATGATCGGCATGACTATGGGTGATAAATAAATTTTGCACATCAGATACTTTCAATCCTGTTGTTTTTGTAAGGGCATAAGGACCAGTCATACCAAAATCAACGAGAATATGTGTTTTGTCTTTTATAATAATAAAATTATTGTTGTAAAGCTCCTTACCAAAAGCGGTACCACAACCAATAAAGGCAATTTCCAATTCCCCATTGTTTTGTAATTTCAAAGGTCTTTTAATCTCTGTAATTTTCATTTCATACCTTACATTTATATTTTATTATTATTTAACAAAATTTATGCCATAAATATAAATTTTGTTAGTTAAAACAATACAAAAAAAAACAACTAACTTTAATAACTTAATTAATTTTGAAAACATTAACTTCGAAACATTTTTTAAAAATAAAAATTTAGTGTCATCCTTGCATAAGTATAGTCGAATAATCCCGAAATTTTATAAGTTCTTTCGTATTCAATATCTTCGTTTCCGTTCCAGTAATAATCGGTTTCGGTTGTTTCTGTTCCTCCGAAAAGCATTCTGAAACCGAATTCGCCACCAATGCTGAAGTTTTTATCAAAGAAATATTCTGTGCCGAAACCTGCTTCAATACCTATTAAACTCAAGTTGTCAATATAATCATTATCTTCGTTATCTTCGGGATACATGCTGTCCTCATAACTTGAAGAGATGAATGGTTTCCAAAAAATGGCAGATACGTATGGCTTCAGTTTACCCGAATTACTTAAAAAATATTTTAAACCAAAATATGGCATTACTACAGTAGCGGATACATCTTCCGTTCTGTCAACCATTTCATAAGTTTGAGTCGTCTCGTTCCAACGCATATAATTATCTTCAACAGATGAACTGCCTGAGAGCACTGCCACTCCGACTATTGGGACAATATCTCCCATTTGATAACCGAAAGATGCTCCATAAAGACCGATTCCCGGGCTGACAGAGAAAGTCATTTGGCTATATGAAACAGTTGTTATTGATAAAAACAATACCATTAATAAAATAATTCTTTTCATAAGACTCCCTTTCAAATTTTGTTTGACTAAATAATAAAAACATTTTTTGATAATTGAAACATTGCACCATTAAAACTTTTAAAATATTAATCTATTTTTTATTAACCAAATTTTTATTTTCAACCTTAGCTTGAATTTTTAATTAAACCAAATAACCAAATATAGCATCAACGATAAGTATTGCAGCAGCCGATAAAGTAAATGCCCGTACTGTGCTGCTTCCGACACCTTCGGCTCCACCGCTTGTCATAAATCCCACATGGCAACCTATTAAAGCCGTGATACCACCGAATATGAAGGATTTACTTAAACTTATTATTATTTCCTTATTTGAAAAGTATGTCTGGATACTATTGAAAAATTCATAAGTCGAAAAGTCGAATTTAATATTAACCAGAACCAAGGCACCGACTAAAGCAACGATATTGGAAAACACAGCAAGTATTGGCATCATCACGAGTGCTCCAAAAACACGGGGCATGGCAAGGTATCTGTCTTTGTCAATAGCCATGATTTCGAGTGCATCAATTTGCTCGGATACTTTCATTGTTCCGATTTGTGCGGCTATAGCACCACCGACTCTACCTGCAATGACAAGTGCCGTCAGAACGGGAGTGAGTTCGGTAAATACAGCAGTTGCTATTGAAGCACCAAGGAATGGTCTTGTTATTCCCAGCAGATTGAATTTTGAAAAAAGCAATGTTGCTTCCAAAGCGGCAATAGCCCCTGTGAAAGCTCCGATTAACAGAACCAACGGCAATGAATCTGCTCCAATTATGCTCATTTGCTCGATAACCAGTTTCCTGTCCTTTATTATTCTGGGGAAATACCGAATAACATTGAACAACAGAATTGTGATTTTTCCGAATTCCGCTATAAAATTTAATACTTTCCTACCAAGTCGGGCTATGTAATCCATTATTTCAATTTACAATTTTACAATCTCAAATATCTAAACAATTTTCAATCCCTCCGGAATGTTTTTCGTTCAGTCTTTCTGTCGTTCGGTCCTTCTGACATTCTGACTTCTGTCTTCTGACTTCTCAATTCTCCTTTTCGTATTTCATAATTTACAAAACTATTAATATACTTAACCATTCCCAAAGAAAATATGCAATAAAAATAATTTTGTTGTAATTTAGTCGAATAATGGCAGATGAGAGAATTTAAAGGATTTAGAGATTGACCGGATTAAATTGGTATTGTTTATATGAATAAATTGAAAATACTTTTCATAATTTTAATATATATCTTGATTTCAGATTATTCTTCGGCTATCGAGCCAAAAGACCATGTGATATTAGCAAGAGTTGAAATTGATACAAAAAATGGACTCAAAGCAATAATATCGTGGAATATTGACAGCAATGCCAAAGATTATACTGTTAAAAGAAAACTGTTAACTGAGGACTCATGGGAATTGACTTTAGCAAAGTTGGACAGCACTGCTACAACATTTACAGATTCAGCAATTGAAAGAGGTGTGGGATATGAATACTATTTGTTAAAAAATTGTTCATTCCCGACTGATACTATACCTTATACATACGAGGGCTACAGCTATTTATATGTTGGAAGTCAGTTGTCAGTACCTGATTACAGAGGGAAACTGCTTTTACTTGTAGATAATACAATTTCAGATTCGTTAGGTTTTGAAATCTTGAGGTTTATTTATGATATTACAGGTGATGGATGGGAAGTAATCCGAAGGGAAGTTCCAAGAACTGAAACATTCGATGGCAAAGCAGTATCATTGATTAAGAAAATTATTATCGAGGAGTACCAAAATGCAAAGGGTGAATTGAAGTCCTTGATATTATTAGGTCGAATTGCAGTTCCATATTCGGGTGATTATGCTGTTGACGGGCATGAAGAACATAAAGGTGCCTGGGTTGCCGATACTTATTATTCTGATATTGACGGGGAGTGGACGGACGAAGAGGTGAATGATACGCTTGCTCAAAGGCAGGAGAATAAAAATGTACCGGGAGACGGCAAATTCGACCACAACCAAATTCCTTCGGATGTTGAATTGCAGACAGGGAGAATAGATTTTTATAATCTGAATTTTTACGGGAAAACAGATATTGAGCTAATCAGGAGTTACCTTAATAAAAATCATGATTACCGCCATGGCAGAATTTTACCTGCGAATGTAGGAGCAATTCAAGATAATTTCGGAATGTACGGCGAAGTGTTTGCTTCCAATCCATGGATGGAATTTTCCGGACTGTTAAAACCTGAAAATGTTAAAGCAGAAAATTTCATGATACTTAAAAATACTTCTGCGAGAATGTGGGCTTACGGTTGCGGACCGGGAAGATACTGGAGCGTTGACAGAACAGCTTACCTCGATCAACTCGATACGATGAATTCAGGTGGTATATTTTCTATTCTGTTTGGTTCTTACAATGGCGATTGGGATTATGAAGATAACATACTGCGAAGTGTTCTGGCATATTCTCCTTTTGCTTTGACTTGTGTTTGGTCAGGCAGACCATTTTGGCATTTTCACCACATGGGCATGGGGGAACCAATTGGATATTCCACAAAGGTTTCGCAAAACAACCAGATACTTTACCTAAGTAATGCAAAATACGGTCATCGCTTTGTACATGTATCGCTTTTGGGAGACCCTACATTAAGAATGCATATTGTTGCACCGGCAACAGATTTAACAAATTCGATAGAAGTTTCTTTCAGTCACAGCAAGGTTTATTTAAACTGGCAGTCTTCCGATGAGAATCTGCTGGGATTTAATCTGTATCGCTCAAACGACATATCTAATAAATTTGAGAAAGTCAACAAGGATTTGATTTTAGCCAAGGAGTTCGCTGATTCAAATCCACTGCCCGGAAAGAATATTTATATGCTCAGGGCTGTCAGGCAAACTGAAACAGCTACGGGAACTTTGGTAAATATGAGTCAGGGTATTTTTACTGAAATGGAAATTCCTGTATTAAATTATCAGTCAAAATTATCTGAAAAACTGAATTGCTATCCCAATCCTGCTGAATCCTTCACAAATATTTCTTATGTAGTGGCAAAGAATGAAAGAGTTGAAGTTACGATATGGGATTTGGAAGGCAAATTTGTGAAATCATTAAACAATTCTGTTCTTTCTCCGGGATATTATCTTCAAAATTGGGATTTGAGAACCGAAACAGGTGAAAAAGTACAATCCGGCTTTTATTTCATAGAATTTAAAACAAAAAACAAAAGCATAGTTGCAAAATTGAATGTAATCCGTTAAATTGAATTTTTTAAAATAATTAAAATTGAAAATTTAACAGGAGTAGGTTATGAAATATTTTTACAACAGTTTGAAATATACATTTCTCGTATTATTTCTTATCTTCATTACAACAAATCTTTTTTCTCAGGTTCCGAAAACTCAGAATTCAAAGGATTTTGCAAATATGGTGCATGCAACAATTACGGAAAATCCTCCTGCAATTACATTGCACTGGGTACCGAGTAGTGACGCCCAGCAGTACTTCGTAAGCCGAAAACTGAAAGACCAGACACAATGGATGGATTTGGCTACTTTGGACAGCAATACTTCTACTTATACTGATAATTCCGTTCAGGTTGGTGCTGCTTACGAGTATCAGGTCAGAGGTAATAGCCAGATGTATGTTAAGATTAATGAAACACAAAATGGATATATGCCATATCAGAGTTTTGGTTATGTTTATGCAGGTATAAAAGCGGTTCCTCCTCAATTTGGTACAGTCCTGCTAATAATCGAGGAAACTCTTTCCTCTGAAATAGGCGAAAAGATTATCCGGTTAGAGCAAGACCTTTCAAATGAAGGCTGGAAGACACTCCGCAGGTATGCACCAAGAACTGAGCAGTTCGACGGTGCCGCAGTAAAAGCAGTAAAAAACATTATTACTCAGGAATACAACAAAGACCCTAATAACCTGACTACGGTATTGCTATTAGGAAGAATTGCGGTGCCATATTCTGCAGACTTTTCGCAGTCAACAACTTATCCGCCTGACGGTCACGTCCCTGACCATAACGGAGCTTGGCCCAGTGATTTATATTACGGATTACTTAACGAAAGTTTTTGGACTGATGTATCAGTTAACAATACAACAGGAAGCCGTGCTGAGAACAAGAACATTCCCGGAGACGGCAAATTTGACCAGACTAATTATAATTATGATAATGTAAATCTGAGGGTTGGACGTATTGATTTGTACAACTTACCTGCTTTCTTAGATACTGCTAAGAAAACCGGCTCAGAGCTTGACTTGATAAAGAACTACCTCGATAAAAACCACAGATACAGGACAGGTCAGGTAAGTTATGTGAACAAGGGTTTGATATATGATGGATTTTCAACTATGCAGGAAGGATTTGCATCGAGTGGCTGGCGAAACTTCGGCAGTTTCTTTACTGCTGACTCTGTAAAAACATCAGACTGGATAAGAACCCCGGACACTACTTTTACCAATCTTTGGTCTTATTGCTGTGCAGGTGGCTGGTATGAAGGTTGCGGAGGAGGAACAACAGCCAATTATGCAAAGAATAATATAAAGACAATTTTCACATTGCAGTTTGGCTCTTACTTTGGTGATTGGGACCACAGCGATGCTTTCCTCAGAGCCCCCCTTGCCTCTGCACAATCTGCACTGACTTGCGGATGGTCGGGAAGACCTCACTGGTATGTTCATCACATGGGCTTAGGTGAACCAATTGGTTATTCTTTGCTGGTTACTCAAAATAACAGCAATACCTATCTGCCAAACTTGTATTATAGCACACAGTATGGCGGCTGGTTTATCTATGCTTCAGGAATGAAAACAATTCATATTGCCCTCATGGGAGACCCGACATTGAGAATGAACTACGATGTGCTCCCACCCGTTACGAATTTGGCTTTGAATTTAGCAGAAAAGAGAAAACTTGAAGTTACTTGGGATGCTCCTTCAAATCAAACAGGGCTTTCATATTTTGTTTACAGGGCTAATGAAGTTCTGGCAGGTGAGAATGTGATTTCGAAGTATCAGCAATTGAATTCAGAACCCCTTACAGCTACTTCTTTTATTGATTCTACCATTAACAATGGAAAACTGTATTACAAAGTAGTACCCGCAAAGCTGAAAACAACAATTGGCAGTGGCTCTTACTACTGTCCAGGTGCCTCTGCTGAGAAATCTTTCACTGTTACTTCTGTAGATGAAGTTCCCGAGCTAAGCTTTGATATGGCTGTTGCTCCTAATCCGGCTGAAAATTTTGCCAATATTGATTTGACTTTAAGTGAGACTTCATTAATTAATCTGACTATTTGCGATTTACAGGGAAATACTATCAGAAAAATTCATAGTGATTATCTTAGTGCAGGAATCAGAAAATTCAATTGGAATTTGACCGATGACAATGGAAACAGAGTATCAGCAGGTGTTTATTTTGTTAAGATTTCAACTGAAAAGAATTTCAAATTAGCAAAAGTAGTGGTTATAAATTAGTATTTATGAATTAAGCAAATAGCCGGAAGACACAAAAGATTGAAGTTAAGAATTTGCAGAAATGAAAAATATATTGATTTTGACTTATAATTTTCCACCCGATGGAGGTCCTGCAGTCCAAAGGGTGGTTAAGTTTATTAAATATATTGCCAATTTTGGTTTTAGAGCAATTGTTCTTACTTCAAAACATAAAAGGGAAACTACTGACGAGACTCTGTTAAAAGATATTCCGGGTGATACTTTGGTCTATCAAACATTGGATTATGGTAATTATTGCCCGGGTGAATTACGTAATAAGCTTCTGAAGAATTTTTTTGTCCCCGACAAACAAAGGTTTTGGGGATATTCAGCTTTAAAAATAATTGATAATATTGTCAGGGATAACAAAATTGATTTAATTTTTTCAACATCACCACCACATTCAGTTCATCTGCTGGCATCGAAGATAAAAAACAAGCTGAATTTGCCATGGGTCGCAGATTTTCGAGACGAATGGACAAAAAATCCCGGCTTAGTTGATTTAAAATATATAGCAAAGAACAAGCAACTTGAAGAAATGGTATTCAGAAATGCTGACCATATTGTTGTTTGCACAAAAACGGCTGAGAATCATTTCAATCAGATGTACAGTCCCGAGAATATTTCGGTTGTTATGAACGGATATGACAGCGAGGATTTTATATCAATTTCGGATTACAAATCAGGAATTACGAATAATGATGAATGCTTGAATATTTTGTATTATGGCAGATTGAACAATTTGCATTCCATTGATAATTTACTTCAGGCAATGAATGAATTAAAACGGGAAAAGCATGTGGATCCGAACTATATTCCAATTAAAATTAAAGTTATTGGCAATAACCAAAAGAGCCAATGGCTCAAGAAATATTCCGATATTGCCGAAGATGTCGATTTCATTGATTATAAGCCGCACAAAGATTGTCTGGAATACGCTTTGTCCTCAGATATACTTTTGCTACTTGCTACAGGAATGAAAGAAACTGAGTTTTTCCCTGCAAAAGTTTTTGAATACATTAAATTACGAAAGCCGATTCTTGGAATAATAACCAAATATGGTGAATTGTCATCTTTTTTGGAAACATACGGGAATAGCTTGTTTGCAATCGAAGGCGATATTGACAATTTGAAACAAAGTTTATTGAAATTGATGATATTGAAAAAGTACAATGGTCTGTTGGTTTCCGGCAATGATGATTTTATCGAAAGTTTTGACAGAAAAAAACAGGCAGAAAAATTAGCAGGAATTTTTGCTTTATACTGTCAGTAAGGGATGCTATGAAAAAAGTCTTAATAATTTCTCATCCAAACTTTACTAACGGTCTGAAAATCATTGCTTCGGAAATCCCGGGAATATCTGCTGATGTCATATCATTTAAAGGAAATCTGTTTGAAAAAAAAAGTCTTTTTGAAAAAGGTAGGTTGCTCTCGAATTATGATATTGTTCACTTCTTTTGGGCTTATATCAGATTGTTTGATTTGCTGTATTTTAAACTGTTTTTGAGGAAACGTATAATAAATAATTTCATAGGAAGTGATTTATACAAAATTCTTTCCGAAGGAGGATTCAGAAAAAGAACGGAATTGAGATTATGTTCTCACTTATCGGAGTATGCAGTAACAGGTGGAATATTGAAAAACGAACTTAATGAGCTTGGAATAAATAGTGTTCGGGTGGACTTCATCAATTCCGAAATAAGAAAAAGAGAATATACTTACCCTTCTGAGAAGGTTGCCGCAGTATATCTGCCTTCAATGAGTAAAGATTTTTATAATTTCCATTTTTTGCTTAAATTAGCTGAAAATTTCCCTGATGTTGAATTTATTTGGTTTCCTTACAAAAGAGAGATGAATGAAAAATTGCCGGGAAATATTACTACCGTGGAATATGTTGAGCATGAGAAAATATTTTCTTTTTTTAATGAGGTGAGGGTGTTTATCCGTTTGCCGCTTCACGACGGTCTTCCGAATACTCTGATTGAATCGCTCAATATAGGGCGTTGGGCTATATGGTCCTCTGACCATTATGGTGTTAGTAAAGCAGAAAATTACGATGAATTGGCAGAACATTTTTCGATACTGATTGAAAAAGAAGAACCTAACATTGACGCAGAAAAATATGTAACGGAACAATATAATTTAAAAAAAATTAGCTGGAATTTTTCAGAATTGTATAAATTGAATTCTTA